>Ga0255768_10005266_pt1 | contig 12469 bp, 7 predicted proteins | sample 071ome_33_FD_179983 | JGI IMG/M metagenome (GOLD analysis project Ga0255768, IMG submission 179983) | Coastal salt marsh microbial communities from the Groves Creek Marsh, Skidaway Island, Georgia - 071412AT metaG (version 2) | ecosystem: Environmental > Aquatic > Marine > Intertidal zone > Salt...
TAGCACTTCCAAAATCAAAAGAATCGTTTAGCCACGTACTAGTTTTAATTTTGTGTTCTACAAAAATATCAGACTGACCAGACTGGCTTTGTTCTAGTTTTATCTGAACCAACACGGAATCATTGAGATCTGGGAATAACTCAATATAAACCATTTTGGAGCTATCCAGATTAATTGGTTCTTCAATATCAATATAGGCTCCTTCGAAAATATCACCGCCGTTATTCGTAATTTTTCCTACGGTATTGTTCGGCCTAAGTGGATCAGAAGTTCTTGAAAAATTGCAACCACCAAAGCTTGCAAAATCATGATTTGAATTGTTAAAGTCAATTGGAAGAGATTGAGAGTATAAATTTACCGTTATTAATGAAAACGAAACAATTATGATATTTTTTACAAAAATGTGCATTGCTTCAAAAATAATATGACTTGGAGTTTTTTAAAATCATAATATCAATTAATTTTCGAATGTGTTGAAGGATAAAAGAATATTGTCTAATCAAAAACTTTGGGACTCCAAAGTGGCTTCACACTTTAAATCTGAGTTTTATCGTATTAATGATTTTATTAACGGTTGGAATTCATTGAATACAATTGAAAAGGATTTATTAGGTGATGTTAACGGGAAAAAGATACTTCATTTACAGTGTCATTTTGGACAGGATACACTTAGTTTACAGCGAATGGGAGCTAAATGTGTTGGGGTGGATTTTTCATTAAATGCCATTAATCAGGCGAAAGAACTCAATGTTAGTTTAGCTTTAGATGCTGAGTTTATTTATGCTGATGTATTGCATTTAGGCATCTTAGATCAAGGTCCATTTGATATTGTTTATACGAGCTATGGAACCATTGGTTGGTTACCTAATTTGAATGAATGGGCCAAATCAATTTCTACTAATTTGAAAACAGGAGGTAAATTTATTTTTGTAGAGTTCCACCCATTCATCTGGACCTTCGATAATGATTTGAAAAAAATTACTTACCCGTATTTTAATAGAATTGATATTGTGGAGGAAGAGTCTATTTCTTATGCAGATAATAATTCAAATGGTATAAAAACAATTACATGGAACCATTCATTAGGAGAAATCTATCAGTCGCTAAAATCAGAAGGTCTGGTTATAATAGATTTTAATGAATTTGATTATTCGCCATACAATTGTATGCCCAATTTAGAAGAAGTAGAAAAAGGTAAGTATAAGTTCAAGCATTTAAATAGTGAAATACCCATGACATATTCAATAGTTGCCGTAAAACAATAACTTTGGTACAATCATTGCAATATACAGTACAAACTCGCTTAGATATGAAGAAGATTTTTAAGATAATAGTATGGATATTTTTCCTTGGATTAGGAAATGAAACCTACGCGAGTCATATCATGGGTGCTGATATGGTATACACTTGTTTAGGAAACGGTAAATATAAAATTGAGGCAAAAGTATACAGAGATTGTAGGGGAGCGAGTTTAGGCAGTATTAGTTTAAAAGCATTTGCAGGTAACAACGGATCGAATAATTGCGGAACCGTAAATTTAGGTAATATGACTGTTGTTGACATAAGGGATGTTTCCACGCAATGTAGTACCGCAACTAATCCATGTGGATCACCAAATACGGCAAGAGTTCAAAAAGGAATTGAGGAACATACCTTAGAGTTGATTGTGGATTTCAATGAATCTCCGTTAAGCCAGTTTTATCAAAATAGTAGTTGTTGTGAAATAACATTTTTTATCGAACAATGTTGCCGGAATAATGGGATTACTACCGGCCCATCTGGAGATGGTTTTGCCACTACATGTATGATTAACCTTTGTAATATCAGACAATGCGGTGATGAATGTAACTCTTCTCCTATTTTATCGAGTACTCCAGTTGGCTTTTTATGTTGTAATATTCCTTGGTATTATAATAATGGTGCCTTTGATACCATGGATTATGATTCACTGAAATACTCTTTAGTTCCTGGGTTGCAAAATGCACCATCTACACAGGTTAGTTACAACAATCCATTTTCTGCACAAATGCCGTTAACACCTTATTGTCCGGGTGTAGGGAATTCTAGTTGTACACCTAAGCCATATAACAATCCACCAGAAGGGTTTTATTTTGATACTGTTACTGGAGATATTATTGTTCAGCCTGTTGATTGTAATGAAGTTCCATTGATTGTTATTGAACAAAAAGAATTCAGACAAGATACCAACGGGAACTGGGTTGTTGTTGGTATAACACGGCGAGATATGCAGTTGTGGATACAAAATTGTGGTTACAATAATCCACCTGTAATTAATGGACCTTTTTATTTTGAAGTTTGCGAGGGAGATGAAATTTGTCAAAAAATTAAAATCTCGGACACGACATTCTCGCCGAATCAAATAGTTCCAGATACTGTTTTAGGCTCCTGGAATGGAGGAATTCCTGGAGCAACTTTTTCAGTTGTGGATTCCTCTCTTAGAGAGAAAGAGTATGAGTTTTGTTGGCAAACTGATATTGGACAAGCTCGTCAAAGCCCATATACATTCATTGTACGAGCAACAGATCAACACTGTAGTCCTCCAATGACTTCAATTCGAAGTTTTCAGATTAGAGTATTGCCGAAAATTGAAGTTCAGATGCAGTTTGATACAGTTGGTTGTGGTGACCTTAAGGTTGATAATTATTGGGTTAGCGGTCCTTCTGATTCGTTAGAATATAAATGGGAATTTCGTGATAGCACGGGTTTGAATTTATTAGGTTCTAGCACGAATAAAACTGATACCTTTAGAATTAAAAATGGTGGAAAATATATTGTTAGGTTAAAGGTATCTCGAAAAAATGGATGTGAAGTTTCTTACTCTGATACTATAGAAATGCCGCAGCCAAAAATTGGAGATGTTATTTCAGATGATTTTGAAATTTGTAAAAACCAATCACTCGGTATTTCTCCCCTTATCAAGACAAACGACTCAAACTATTCCATTTCTTGGGTTGGTTATTTTCCAGTTGTTACTAACGGCAGTTTGGAGTTAATAAATCCAGGAAACAGCGCTGCATTTATTGATTCATTCTTTTTTAATAATTTACAAAATGACACTGCTGTATTATTCACACTTGATTTTGGTAATGATTGTATTTTTAGAGATACAGTGATTATTCAGGTAAACGAATTACCAAATATTGAACTTGGACCAAACATAACCATTTGTTGGTTTGAAAACACTGAAATTGGAGATGCCGATGTTACCGATTATCAATATTTATGGAACACAGGGGATACAACAGCAAGTATTGAAATAAATTCTGCAAGCCAATATATACTCGAAGTAACGGATTCTAACATGTGTAAAAACAGAGATTCTATGGAGCTTCTCGTTTTAAATGAATTTACTGTTAGTGCAGGTTCTGATATAGAAATTTGCCCCAATTTACCATTAATTCTTAGCGGGTCATTTACCGCAAATAATAGTGATTCTATCTCTGTAAAATGGATAAATATATTAAATGATTCTATCCTCATTGATAGCAATGAACTCTATTTAGAATTAAACAATCCAAATGGAGAAGAGGGTGCAGATTTTACCTATTCATTTGATTATAGAGTTATTGCCTATTTAGATACAAAATCATGTTTGATAGCTGATACTGTGAATGTGATTGTACATTCAACACCTAAATTAAACTGGGTAAACCCATTGCCATCGCAGTGTTTTGAATTCGGAGATATTATCTTAAATCCTTATTTAAATACAGGTGCAATAACTAATCCTCAAATTTGGTCGGGGAGTTTACTAAATCATAACCAAATGGTAGACAGTATTCTACCTGATCGACATTTATTTAAAACCGGTACTATCGATAATGAACAACTTCAAAGCGGACAGAATAAATCTTTTAGTATTTATGCAAAAACGATTTCTGAATTTGGTTGTGTTGCAATTGACTCTACTGTTCAAACTATTTTAGGTAGTCCGATTATTGAATTAATTCCAAAGGAGTATTGTCAAAATCAGGGCGAGGCTTCTTTAGAGAATAATATTTTAAAACCAGCTTCAAAAACTGGAATTTCATGGCAATGGAATCAGATAGAGATACCGAATGATGTTAATGGTGAAACTGTAATTGAAGACAGGAATCCAAATGGTACTCCAGACTGGTTTTTTATTTTTGGAAATAGCGATGAAAATCAATTTCAAGGTGATTATCAACTAGAATATTGTGTTACTGATTTATTGTCACAGTGTAAATCTTGTGACACAATCGTCAATAAAGTAGTTGCAGAACCTACTATTACTATTTCTACAGATATTGTACATTGTGTAAATACTGGATTTGTTGATCTAGAGGAATTAATTATTATAGATACAATTACCCAACAAGCTGTTTCAGACGGGATATTTGATTTGTATTCTGTAAATTCTGATACCAATGATATTAGAACAACTCAACCATTAATAGATAATCATATTCTTCCAACAGGCTGGGGGGTTGGCAATTATCTATTTAAATATTCCATAATAAATAATGGTTGTCGTAGCAGTGAGGAGTTTAATATTTTTGTACAGGATACTCCAAATATTGAAGTTCAGTCAAAACTTTGGGTATGTAGTGAGGTGTCAGAAATTAACTTAGATTCATTGATTAATTATAATACGATTTACCCAAGCAATGGGATAATTAATTGGTCAGGGAATTCAATTGTAAATTCGATTTATACTGTTATCTCACCTCAAATACAAACGATTGAGAATAGTGATAGTGTGCTTCTGCAGTACTCTAATCAACACGGTTGTATTGATTCTGAATGGGTAGAAATTATCATTCGGAACCAACCTCAATTGACTATTACTACACCATCACCTACATTTACTTGTACAAATGAAAAAGTACTTTTAAACAGCAATAGTCAATGGTGTGATACTTTGCTAATTTGGACTACTAGTGGTGATGGTTTGTTTGATAATTCTAAGGATAAGATTACATCGTATACAACGGGCGAACAGGATATAAACAATGGTGTGGTTAAGATCTTTTTACACAGCCTTCCATTATTGAATGATGTTTGTCCAACTGTTAATGATTCAATAGAGGTTAAAATTGTAAAATCACCAATTTTAACCTCTATAGACAGTTTTGAAGGGTGTGTTCCGTTGCAGGTAAATTGGAATTGTGAAGAATCAAGTGGATTAGATGCTGATTCTTTATCTTATTTATGGAACTTTAGTAGTGGTTGGGTTTCCTCCGAGAAGAATCCAGAAATGGTATACAGTGTTCAGGGAAGATATCCAGTTACGTTGATTGCATTACATCAAAACAATGGTCATACGTGTACATCCACGGTAAGTCAATCTGTTGTGAAAGCTTATCCAATTCCTCAAGTTTATTTTGATACAGATCCCTATTACGGTACAACTTTAAAAGACCCGGAAGTCGAATTTATCAACCAAACTATGATTTTTGAAGATCCGTTTGATCCGGAGCTCAGTTATTATTGGGATTTTGGAACAGGGCTAAATATGGGTTACAGTAGAGATGAAAATCCAACATTTGAAAGTTGGCCCGATACTGGATATTTTGAAATAACATTATTTGCTATTTCAGAACACGGTTGTGAGGATAGTTTTAAACGAGAAATATATATTGGTCCTGACACAACAATATTATATGTTTATGTACCTGATGCCTTTACCCCAGATCAATCTGGACCTGGAATAAATGAAAAATTTACCCCAGTGGTTACTCAATCGAAAACCTATGATTTAAAGATTTTTAATAGGTGGGGAGAAAAGTTATTTGAATCATACAAACCTGGAGAAGGTTGGGATGGAACGGACCCTAGCGGGACACCCGTACCTGCTGGTGTATATATATTTCAACTACACGTAACCGATTATGATAACGAACCGTATGTATACGGAGGAACGATAACGTTGTTAAAGTAATTTCAATTTTATTTGACCTGCCATTTTGTAATGACTATCTTCGAGGGAGAAGGTATTATTTATTGTTTAACTAATCGTTTTGTTGCCTTCGGAATAGAACCCAACTTTCTATTCCAACCAAGTTTTGGAAGTTATTGATTACGTCATATTCTCCGTCTATTTGATTGCAATGGTCGGAGTGGGCCTTTATTATTTCAAGAAAAATAGCAGCCTCGATGATTATTATGTAGGCGGTAGAAACATCAGCTATGGACATATTGGATTTTCTGTTGTAGCTACTGACGTTGGAGGTGGGTTTTCTGTAGGCCTTGGAGGACTTGGTTTTACAATGGGGCTGTCGGGCTCCTGGATGTTGTTCACAGGACTATTAGGTGCTTGGTTGAGTGCAGTTTTCTTAATCCCGAGGCTTTATCGAATGTCGGAATTTCGAAATTTGTTTTCCTTGCCAGAGGTTTTTCAATCTCTATACGGAAAGAAAGCTGCAATCATAGCAGCAATTATATCATTCATTGGCTATTTAGGCTTTACTTCCTCCCAAGTCTTAGCTGGAGCAAAACTTGCAACCGCAACAATTTCTGGAGTATCTTTTGATTCTATAGTTATAGTTTTAGGCATATTTACAATTGTATATACTGCATTAGGTGGGTTGAAAGCGGTTATAATGACCGACACCATCCAATGGATTATTTTATTGATTGGCCTAATTGGGTTTGGGCTACCATTTGCCATTAGTAAACTGGGAGGATTAGAACTAATAAAGTCTTCCTTAGATACTGCAATGCTCAGTTTATGGAATATTACCTGGGTACAGATAATTAATTGGTCTGTCACCATAATACCTATTTGGTTTGTTGGGATGACCCTTTATCAAAGAATATTTGCAAGCCGAAATCAAGCCGAAGCTCAGAAAGCATGGTTTTTAGCAGGATTATTAGAATGGCCGATCATGGCATTTGTGGGTGTTGCCCTAGGGTTATTAGCGAGGGTGGCTTTTATTCAAGGGTTGATTCAATTTCCTAATGCAGTTATCGATTCTGAAATGGGATTACCTCTTTTACTAAGAGAGGTTCTTCCTGCTGGAATTACGGGAGTTGTTTTAGCGGCATACTTTTCAGCAATAATGTCAACAGCAGATAGTTGTTTAATGGCTGCATCAGGGAATGTGGTTAATGACCTATTTGGAAAGGCCTTTTCTATTCATCCTAAGTTACAAATACGACTTTCTCAAGTAGCTACTACTTTGATTGGTTTAATTGCAATAGTTATTGCCTTGAAGATGAAAAGTGTTCTGGAATTAATGTTGTTATCCTATGGTTTTATGGTAAGTGGTTTGTTTATTCCAATAATCTATGCTTTTGGAAATATGCGAAAATCCCAAATAGCTGCAATTATTTCAATGGTTGGTGGCGGCTCAACAACAAGTTTTCTTGTTTATAATAAGTACCCCATTTGGATGGACTTAAATCCAAATATTATGGGAATAACAGTCTCCTTGTTGCTTTACATATTGGTTAGTTTTATTGATAAAAGAAATGAAAATCGAAGGATATATAAATAACGAAATTGAAGAGCTCAGTGAAGTTCGAAAAGAAGAAATTGTGGAGTTCTTATTTAAGCATTTGGAGCAATATGGTGATGAGCGTAGAGCAATTGAAAAGTGCTTAAACTATGCTTCCGAGAAAGGCGGTAGTGTATGGGTCGCATACAATGATAATAATCTTGTTGGAGTTAGTATTTTTAATGAAACAGGAATGCAAGGCTATATCCCAGAAAATATTTTAGTATACATCGCAGTCCATAAATCTCAAAGAGGTAGAGGGTTAGGTAAACAAATTATTCAGTCGGCACTTAGTAAAATTTCTGGTGATGTCGCACTTCATGTAGAAAAGGATAATCCCGCGAAATTTTTATATGAAAAACTAGGATTTACAAATCCATATTTAGAAATGAGGTTAAAAAGATAAGTTAATTATGGCTCATATCGAATTATATCGCAGTAAACTAAAAAATAATTTTGATCATCTAGACCATCTTTTCAAATCAAATAAATTTGAATGGGCTGTAGTGACCAAGTTACTTTGCGGTAATAAACTTTATTTACAGGAGCTCATTAATTTAGGTGTTCGGGAGTTATGCGATTCAAGAGTAAGTAATTTGAAAGCTATAAAAAAATTAGACTCTAGTATTCAAACTGTTTATATAAAGCCACCTGCAAAACGCAGTCTTAAGTCAATTGTAAGCTATGCTGATGTTAGTTTTAATACTGAATTTGAAACAATTAAAATGTTGTCAGATGAGGCATTAAAACAAGGTAAGGTTCACCGAGTGGTTATTATGGTGGAAATGGGTGATTTGCGCGAAGGTGTAATGGGAGAAGACTTAATAAAGTTTTATGGTGAGGTATTTGAGCTTGCTGGTATAGAGATTATTGGAATTGGTGCCAATATAAATTGTCTTAGTGGAGTACTCCCAACTCAAGACAAGTACATCCAACTATCGCTTTACAAACAATTAATTGAGTCTAAGTTTGATAGACAAATACCTTGGATAACGGCAGGTACGTCCATAACTATACCCTTACTATTCAGACAACAAATTCCCTCCTCAGTAAATCACTTCAGAATTGGCGAAACCTTATTTTTTGGAAGAAATTTATTGACGGAAGAAACATTTGATGGAATGAAAGCTGATGTATTCATGTTATTTACCGAAATAATAGAAATTTCGGAGAAACCGATTGTTCCCATTGGCTACCTAGCTGAAAACCCCTCTGGAGAAACAGTAGAAGTCAACGAAGAGGATTACGGAGTAAAGGCGTATCGTGCTATTGTTGATGTGGGATTATTAGATATTCAGACTGACTTTATTGAACCTGAAGATACAGGAATAGAGATTGTTGGAGCAAGCTCGGATATGTTAATTCTTGATTTAGGAGATCAATACAAGGAATATCAAGTTGGTGATGTTATTCCTTTTCGTTTAAAATACATGGGAGCGTTAGGACTTTTCAATAGTAATTACATAGAAAAACGAGTAGTAGATTAATTGTTTTTGGACAAACAAATTTTATGATTGAAGTGTTCTTTTAGGAAATGAGAACTGCAATCATAAATTCTTACATGCTTTGGGTCAATGAGCATGAGACTGAACCTAAAAGTGTTTTTAAATTTTGTCAAAAAAACGATTTTTCTGAAGCAGAATTTTACGATAACTTTTCCGATTTACAATCTGTTAAAGAAGAGATTCTTGCAGATATCTGGGTGCAGTCAGTAAAATCATTATCAGAACAAGATTTTTACAAAGAGGCTAATGCCAATGAAAAATTGTTGAGTGTAATGTATGGTTTCTTCGAAAATTTAAAAGCAAACAGAAGTTATTTATCACAAGCATTCAAGGGATGGAAAAATCCTACAGAACCCATTCATAGCCTTTCTCCTTGGAGAAAAGAATTTCTTAAATATATCGATTCTATTGAATTAGGCAGTATGTCAATTGGAGTAGAGATGATTGATAAGAATACAAAAAAAGTGAATTCCAATGCCTTGTTTGCCAATGCCTTATTTGTTTTTCACTTTTGGTTAAACGATAAAAGCAAGGGTTTTGAGAAAACAGATGCGTGTATAGAAAAATTATTTGTTTTGTCTTTTGATTTAATGCAAAACGATACGCTAAAGAAAGCCATTGATTTAGGGAAGTTTTTATTTCAATCAAAGTAAGATGGAATCACAAAATTCCGTTGTTAGCTCCAAAATAGGACGTGCAGCTAAACTGGTTGGTACTGGTGCCAAAATAGGTGGAAATTATCTTAAATTTTATGCTAAAAAAGCCGTTACTGGTAATGAAGATAAGGATACCTTGCATAATGATAATGCTCATGACATTTATGAATCACTGAGTAATTTAAAAGGAAGCGCGTTAAAGGTGGCTCAAATGTTAAGCATGGATAAAAATATCCTCCCGAGGGCATACAGCGAGAAATTCACCATGTCACAATATTCAGCACCACCAATGTCCTCTGCCTTGGTGATGAAAACTTTTAAGAGTGCAACCGGGAAGTATCCAAATGAAATATTTGATGAGTTTGATGAAAAAAGCATTGCCGCAGCAAGTATTGGACAAGTGCATAAAGCCACAAAGAACGGAAAATCATTTGCTGTGAAGATCCAATATCCAGGCGTTGCAGATTCCATTCAGTCAGATTTGAAATTAGTAAAGCCAGTAGCTAATGCGATGTTTGGTCTTTCTGAGAAGGAAATGAAAAAGTACTTTGAGGAGGTGGAAGAAAAGCTTTTAGAGGAAACAGACTATGAACTTGAGCTTCGCAGAGGTACTGAAATTGCAAACTCTTGTGATTCCTTACCAAATATATATTTTCCAAAGTATTATCCAGAGTTTAGTAATAACAAAGTGATAACTATGGATTTTATCGATGGTTTGCATTTGAAAGAATATTTACTTACAAACCCTTCCCAAGTAGAAAAAAATCAGGTGGCACAAGCCATTTGGGATTTTTATGAATTTCAGCTGCACGAGTTGAAGTCTATACATGCAGATCCACACCCCGGTAATTTCTTGTTTGATGGAAAGGGGAGAGTAGGTGTTATTGACTTTGGATGCATCAAAGAGGTACCTGAAGATTTTTATTTAAATTACTTTCCCCTTTTAATTCCAGAAATTCAAGGGGAAGAAAAAATCATCAATACTCTGTTGCAAAATATTGAAATTATTTTTAAAGTTGACTCAACTGAGGTAAAAAAGGATTTAACAGAAGCGTTTTTAAAAATGACCAAGTTGTTGTCAAAACCATTTAGAACCAATGAGTTTCACTTTACTCAAGAGTTTTTAGATGAAATTTATAATGTTGGTGAGGAAATATACAAAATCCCCGAAGTTAAAAAGCCTACACAACCACGTGGAAGCAAACATGCTTTGTATGTGAATAGAACATATTTTGGAATTTATAGTATGATGGCAGATCTTAATGCTACAATAAATAATGGAGAGATGGTTTGGAGAGAAAGATTAAAAAATAGCTGGATGGCTGTGTAGATAATGAGTTAATCTACCGAGTTTTGAATTCAATATGTTGAGTTATGACGATAATATAGCCTGTATCATATTCGTGGGCATACAATAATTATTAAGTTTGTAATCTCGCTTTGGGCAATGCTCTCATTAATAAGAAATTTCACTACACCATTTTTATTTTTCGTATTATTTACGAAACCAATAAGGATTTACGCTCAAAATGATTCATTAGAGGTTTTAGACGATATTGTTATTACCGGAACCATGAATCCTGTGAAAATATCGGAGAGTCCAGTTCACATAGATATTTTCAGCTCAAAATTCTTAAATCAAAATCCAACATCACATTTATTTGATGCGCTCCAATTGGTTAATGGCGTTAGACCCCAAGTAAATTGTAATATATGTGCCACTGGTGATATTCATATTAATGGGTTAGAAGGACCATATACTATGATACTGATAGATGGTATGCCAATTGTCAGTTCTTTGGCCTCGGTATATGGGTTAATGGGAATACCTAATTCTATAATTGAACGGTTGGAAATTGTCAAGGGGCCTGCCTCATCTTTATATGGAAGCGAGGCAATGGGTGGTATTATTAATATTATAACAAAAAAAAATATACCCTCATTTTCCAATATTGACATCTGGAGTAATACTTGGTCGGAAATCAATTTAGATTTTTCTAATTCTCGTAATTTAAATTCAAATACCAATTTAGTTACCACATTTAATGCATTTACAAACCCAATAAAATTTGATAAAAATAATGATGGGTTTACCGATATCCCAATTCAAAACAGATACTCTATCTTCCAACGAATAGCGATTAAAGGATCAGATGATAAATTGTTTCAAATATCATGGAGAGGATTAATTGAAGATCGTTGGGGGGGAGAAATGGATTGGAATGATAACTATTGGGGTGGAAATGAAATCTATGGTGAAAGCATAAAGACTAAAAGGTTGGAATTATTAAGTTCATATGATTTCCCAACAAGAATCCCTCTTAAAATTCAGACTTCTAGTGTACTTCATAATCAGAACAGTGCTTACGGAGATGTCATATTTAAAGCCAAAGAATCTTTGTTATTCGGTCAATTACTATGGCAACCTAAGTGGAAACGACATGATTTCCTTTTGGGATCAGCCTTGAGATACACACATTATGATGATAATACGGTGGTAACAGAAGTGTTAAAACAAGATTCATTAATGATTTCAAAACCTATGATAACCGTCTTACCTGGAATGTTTTTACAAGACGAATTTCATTTAGGGAATCATGTTTTTCTTTTGGGTTATAGATTAGACCATCATACAAAACATTCATGGATTAGAAGTTCACGTTTATCATACATGTATAATTCCAAAGAATGGGGGCAATTTAGGTTAGGCTCAGGTACTGGATTCAGAACGGTAAATATATTTACTGAAGAACATGCTGCACTAACAGGAGCGAGAAAAGTAATTTTAGAGGAAGACTTATTACCTGAACAAAGCACCAATTATAAT
>Ga0255768_10005268_pt1 | contig 12467 bp, 15 predicted proteins | sample 071ome_33_FD_179983 | JGI IMG/M metagenome (GOLD analysis project Ga0255768, IMG submission 179983) | Coastal salt marsh microbial communities from the Groves Creek Marsh, Skidaway Island, Georgia - 071412AT metaG (version 2) | ecosystem: Environmental > Aquatic > Marine > Intertidal zone >...
GGAATGTCAAAACTATTGGAGTTCCAACCAGAGATAACATCAAGTTCACATTTACTCCAAAAGTCTACGAATGATGATAGTAATTTCTCTTCACTGTCATATAGATAAACAGTTACATCATCCTTTTTACTTTTATAAGTTACGTTGCCATAGGTCAAACCAAAGGCATATGTCATGCCATGAATACGAAATGATATTGCATTGATTGGATATTTGGCGGCTGCTGGTTCTGGAAAAGCACCATCAGTAAACACCTCAATATCTAGATAGGCAATATTGATTTGGGAGGAATCAAACGTGATATTTTGAGGAAAGTTTTTGTGTATGAATTCAAACTCAGATTTTGCATTACCACAAACAGTTTCATTTACAACACCTGCTTTGGCTTTTACTTGTTCTCTAAACTCACTAACACTACTCATCTCTGTAGCTTTGTAGCGAGTACCATATAGGTCCTTGTAATCACCACGGCTACTTTTGACAAATAACTCAGGAGTAAATGCAAAATCATTTTGTTTTCTCACACCATTTTCAATATACCTCATGTGTATTTTGTTGCCGATTAAAGCTACATTAGTATAAAACATTAATATTCTATTTGTTGGTGTGTGGAGAGAATGGTGGACCCCCTCGGACTTGAACCGAGAACCTACGCATTATGAGTGCGGTGCTCTAACCTATTGAGCTAGAGGTCCGTTTTTATCATTATATCACATTTACAAACAAATGTCAATCATTATTAACCCAAGATCACATCTTTATCTGAAAAATCAATAGGTTTGATTATAGTGTGAGTTTGTGTGAATCCTTCAGACATATTTGTGTGAAGAGTTTGATAGTCTTCCATCATTGTTTCAATATTAGTATAATGAAACTTAAAACTTTCGGTAGTTGTATTGAAAATAATATAAATTCCGTCTTTATCTGCATGAGGTTCAAATCCCAAAAGATAATCAATATTGATAACTTTTTCCCAAGTTCGTTCCTTATCAAATACGGCAGTTAAGCGATGTAACATAATTTCCTTTAATAGAATTGAGGTAGAGCATAAGCTATGTTCCACTTCATAATGAATAATTGCAAAAATATAAAGCTATGTAAAAGGAATAATCCTAATATAATAGCTATTGTCTTAAACACTTAATTTCTCTTCCAAATCTTCAAATCCGCCTACAAACTCACCGTCCATAAAAATTTGAGGAACTGTTGAAGTTTTTGTTGCAGTCATAACTTTACCAAAAAGCTTTTTATCCGCTTGTACAAACATATATTGCATACCTTTTTCTTTCATAAGTTCTTTTGCTTTGTCACAAGAAGGACGCTTTGGATACATAAAAGAACCTACAATATAATTACCTTTACTAAAATCTAATTCATGTTTGATCATTTTACTCCTTAATTAAATATATCCATTAAATTTACTTTATCTTTTTGTAAAAAATTTCTCCCAAATGTCCATATTGGCTCAGTATAGTACCCATTTAAATATCTTACAACATTCATATTTTGAGACAATTGAAATCCCGCAATACCAACGAAATCTTTTTTATATCTTTCAATCATTGGGTCACATATGCACTTACGATTAATTCTTACATCAGTACCCACATCAGTAATATTAATCATCGTTGTTTTGGATTTAGGAATAAGCTTATCTAAAATTACATATAAAAATTCAGTCAACCACTTATCATCAGTATCATATCTTTTCCAAGATTGATTATCTTCATTTTCTGAATCTTTACCATATAATTCTTTATTGAAATAAGGCGGAGAAGAAAATGTAAGGTCAATATCAGGAATTTCATCATAATCAATATCTTCTGCCGGTAAACAATAAATTTTTACATTTTTAATTCCATTAAGTTCAAAATAATTATCATATTCTTTTATTTCTGGATTATCATTACCCAACCATTTTTCATATGTGTATGACATTTTTTTATAAATCTCAAACATATTTAAATTTGGGTCTGTACCTATATAAGTTTTTTTGTTTGACAAATAAAATCCTGTCAATCTATCTCCCCAACCACTTGAGATATCAAATATAGTTTCTCCAGGAACTATATTATAAATGTTTTTTGATGTGTTTACATTGAACTGAGCAGCAACTTGACCTGCATAACCAAATGCTTTTTTTAATTTTTTCTCGTTTAGTATATCTACACCTACTCTACGTATACAATCCATCAAACGTGACATACCATGTTCCGTTGTCCATAAAAAGGTCGGACTTTCACGATTTGTAATCTCACATTTCATTCTTTCATTTTCTGCAAAATAATTTGAAATTTTATTTGCAGTGATGTGTTGAGGAAAATACCCCATACTCCAATCATTATAATCATATAGGTATTGAGTATTTCTATTTCCAGATAAACGATGTATTAGAGGCTTGTCTAAATCATAATGATGAACAAATGGAGCGATTGTATTATTTTTAAATTTAAAAAATAATTTACGAATTGTGTTCTCATTTTCGTTAGTATATGGTAAAGGCAATTTTTTGTTGAGTAAAAAATACATAAGAGTAGAATACAATTCTACCTCATCTTTACCTTCAATATAATTTTTCCAATTAGATATGTTTGGAAAACCCCTATCATCCATTGTATTCTCAATGTATTTAAGAATAGTTTCGTTAGGAGTTTTCCAAGATGCTTCAAGTTTTTGGCGAAATGTAGTTTCGCCAGGTTTCATGAATTGATTTCTAAGTGCCATAATGAATTTTCAATTGCCTTTCGTTGCTGAAAGAAATTACGAAAGTTAGAACCATACTGAGATTTCTCAGTATCATCAATGAATGGTCTTGCTTGATGTTCAAATGGAGACAAATGCATTGGTTCAGAACCAATCAATTGTTTAGCTAGACCAATATCTTTATCATAACTTGACATACTATTATCATGATTAGCATAAGAACTTCTAGCACATCTTGCTGCAGAGCAGACAATTGCTTGATCAAGTGTTAACTTATTGCCATTATTATCTGTATATATCATCTCATTTTCAACTTGTCTGCGAACAACATAAGGTACATGCCATTGTTCTTGATTCAACTCAACTGGTGTACTTCTATCCATTTCATACACCATTTCTTCAACAATTCTACGAACATCTTCTTGTGCATCATCATGTATTCTAAGATTAGCAATTTCTTTCAAAGCATCGGCTTCGACAGTAATTGTTTCTTCAACCCATACATATGGTTCCAAAACACGATTTGCTACTTCCTTATGTATACCAAACTTTTCCATCATCCAATGAAAAAAACATGCAAACTTTGAGGAAAGTTTCCATATCTTTTCCCCATAAAATTTAGTTAAAAAAGTAGGCTCACCTGCTTGCATTCCTTTTTTCTTTGTGCCAAATTTAACTGGCACATAGATTTTCTCCATAACTTCTGCTCGGTACTTATGAGTTGGAATAGCCCGAGAACTTTTCACTGAATGAGATGCAGCACGGTGCCTAAGAAGTTCAGAATGTATTAATCTACCATACATTACAGAGAAAGTCAACAGTCTCTCTCCTGTAGGTAAAGAACTGTCCTGAACAATTTTAGCTTTAATCATATGTTACCGTGAATGAGTTAGCAATAAAAAAACTGTCTACAAGATCCGTTAATGGAGGTTGTATGTGTTTTTCTGTTGTCAAAACGTCTATCCATTCTGAATTGCGTAAACTAGTATTTATTTCCATAAACTTTTCCAGCATTTGAAACTTATTGGCGTTTCCTTTGCCAGTTGCCAGTTTTTTAATCTGAGTAGGTGCAATCACAAGAGGTTTTATGTTTTCCTGTGAAAGAAACAATTTGAAAATACCAGTGGCTTCTCCAATATCAAACAGTCTACCTTTTGCACCCATAGAATAACCTTCCAACATTATAACATATTTTTTTACATTGTCAAGTCTTTTTTTGATTTCACTTGTTAATGCCATTGCGTTTTCAGCAAAGCGAACCGAATTATCCCTTGATTCAGATGATTCCGAATAGTGAATATTATTGGGAAAGTTTATCTTTGTGATTGAGCGTTTTGAGTGTAGAAAAAAGAATTCACAGTTTTCAAATAAATGTTGTTGTTTTGTGTTCCAAAAGCAGACACAAGGACTGCTAATGGAAAAATCAATACCAATGTGTAACATAAAAACTCCTAAACAATAATTGATGTATTATTTAGGAGTAGTATAAATGATTATTTTTTGTCTTTATTATCTACAAAGTCTTGAAATTGTTTTGCAACTGCGAGAATTTGATCAACTCCCGGATAGTTCTTACAATACTTTTCCATGTTATCAATGGATTGCTGATACAATTTCATTCCTTCTTCTTGATTTTTATTCAACATTTCTTCTGCAAGATAAAATTGTCGGTCAACGAAATTCTGTTGCATACTGTACATTGACTCTACATATTCTTTTGCAGTGTTCAATAATTCTTGTCTGATTTGAAATGGATTTTTTGATTCTGTCATATTAACCTGTGTGTGTTTGTGTGTTATTTAAGTTAAAGTTATTACCAACTGGCAGCGCCAATTTTTTTGTGAGAATGTTGCTCATCCCACATACGTTGTCTTCGTTCAAGGTCTTCATGGCTAACAGCCTGTGAAAGAAATTTTTCATAATCACTCTTATCATCTGGTGTAAAAAAACGTGCGATTGCTCTGAAAAAACTTTTCAATTTTCTTCTGCTGGCAGCTTTCCTTTCCTCAATACGCTGGCTCATGAAGTGTTCGTAATTAACTTCCCAATCAGTACGATATTCGGATTTAAAATAACTTCTTAATTCGTTTTCTTGGGATACAAAACTAAAACGTGGTACCGGTAAGTATTGCATCTTAACTCCTGTGTGTTGTGTGTTTATATTGCGGCCACAAAGTGACCGCTTTCTTTTATATTATGCTATTAATTTTTTCACATTATCTATCACTTTTGTCATAACATCTTCACTTTCTCCAATAGCAATTTTTTGAGGTTTGTCTTTTTCAGGGATTTCATGCTCAAGACCAATATATAACATTCCATCACGCATATCAGCAGCAAGAACTTTCATATTTTCTCCGAGAGCAAAGGATTTTTTGAAAGAACGATTTGCAATACCACGATATACAAAACCAGAATCTTCTTTCTCTTCCTTCTTACCTTCTACAATGAGATAGTTTTTCTCTTTGGAAATAGAAACTTCATCCTTATTGAAACCAGCAACAGCCATTTCAATGAGATATGAACTATCTTTTTTGCGAATATTATGTGGGGGAAATGAAGTAGATGTAGAACTTGAGAATTGTTGATCATTTAGAATTGATTCCATATGATCAAATAAGTCTACAGTATGACGAAATACACGGTCCCAATCGTTATTTGAATAACGTGCTAAAAACATATAGCCTCCTTATTAAGCGAGTTAATATGCGCACCATGCGCTTTAATATAAGCAATCCTCAAATGAGCGATTGCTGATTTAGAGAAACACCTTTGTCTCTCTAAAACTATTTAGGTGATTTCTCACCATTTTTTTATAAAAATTCTATACGTGTAGAGAAGCATTCCCGTGAACACTCCTGCTAGATAAAATAATGCAAAATATTCAGTCAGTGTCATGATAACATATTTTTTTTAAAATGTCAAGTATTTATATTTTTTATCGCTAAATCAGATTCAAATTTATTAGTTAATAAATCTTCTAAAACTTCATCCATATCATTTACATCATCATAATATTTTAAATCAGTGTATAACTTAGAATATTTTTTATAAGTATTTAATGCTTCTGAAATATTTGAAATATGTGTTCTAACAATTTCTGGAATTTCAATTGAATTTTCGTGTAGATATAAAATAGTTTCACTGTATAATAATTTTTCTTTTTCTAAACCATCTATTAAATTTTTAGTTGAGACATAACTTCCAGACCTTTGCGCAACCAAACTATTATTTACTTTAAAATTTTCTACAACAGTTTGAAAATTTAAATCATTTTCATTTACATCATCTGAAGGTTTCTTTCTTCTTACATACCAAGAATCATTATCCCAAAATGCGATTAGTCCCTCATTTAATTGAGGCGGTATACAAAATATAGTATATTTTTTATCTTCTTCGGATATTTCATTTTCAGAATAGCTTTTTATAAATTTTTTATTACTATCCACTAAACAATATTTGTAACTCATTTATTATACCTTTTCTGGCCAATTAAAAGTTATCATGTGTTCTGGATTTTTAGTTTCTCTATACTTAGTTATATCATTTACTAGTATAGGTTCATCTATTTCATTTTTTTCTATTTTTTCTGGTAAATAATATAACTCATTTTTGTATTTCATTAAACTTTCATAATTATCAAAATTTCCATTTAAAAGTTCTTCAGTGATCTGCTCTTGTACTTCTTGAAGTCTTGCCATTCTAGCCATTAAAAAATAATAACTTGGTGGATTGTTCATTAACGAATATGGGTCTTCTTCTTTTGTATCAATATAATCCCATGTTGAATTTTCAAAATTCCATTTTGCTTTATAACCGTCATCTAGTAATTCTAAATTGGGTTCTGGTATTTCATGAGAATTTTCTAAAGACCCGAATGTAGTGGAACATCTAGAATTTCTATATAATGTTTTTTGTGATATAAAATAATTTTCATCATCTAGAATACAAACTTTTTTTATTTTTTCCATTTTAATTTTATTAAAAGAAATATTAATACTTAATACACATTCTTAAAGCAATATTCACAGGACGGTTTTCATAACCCAATCCTCTTTTTCTAGTATTTGAGTTTACATAACTATGACTATGATTCCCTGCTGCAGTTGTAACTTCTATAAATGTTCCATTATCTCCAGTATTATAAAATTCAGAGCCTGCTGGTGTGTTTGATTCCGATTTTAAAATATGATATGGATAATAATCATAATCTACTCTTACGGTTCTTACATTTGAAAGCTCTGCGCCGGATGCTTCTGACGTTTGTCTAATATAGTCTCTAGTATAACTAAGATATGTAAATTCTTGAGTAGATCTATAATTCTGAGTTTCAGTAGACCTATTATAAAAAGTTGACGTTTCTGTATAATCCGCATCTTTCCCAGTAAAATCAGGTACACCGGCTGAATAATCACGTGTAGCATTAGTTGCGCCTGTTCCAGTATTACGTGCAAACGTATATAACGTTTGTGTTTGGCCAGAGGTTTCTGTTTGAGTGGTTTGCCAAACTTGAGTCACATCCGTGTAAAGTGTATATGCTGGTAAACCGGCACTACTATATGGAGTAAAATAGGTAACTTCTTGTTCAGGTCCAGGTTGTTCATCTGTATTAGAACCAGTTTGAAAAATTGTTCCTCCTGTGGCTGTTCCACCACCAGTTCCATAATATGTTCCTCCATCTACGATATATGTAGAAGTTAATTTTCCATATAATCCATCATGTCCACGATAGTAGGTTTTTACTCTACCATGAATATGATTTGCAAAATTTACGGCATAGTAATCCGGACTACCTCCATATCCAGTGTCATCAACGTTTACTGTACCATTATTTTCTACGAACCAACCTAAACCAACATTCCATTTAGAGTTAAACCAAAAATTTGATCCGATAGTTTGAAGACTACCATCTAATGTAATCTTATACTGTGAACGAAACCCCATGTCTTTTTGAGACGCTGTATTTATTGTTGGATTATTATATAAATAAACTCCATTGTGTCTGTGCGTAGACAAATAAGTTGCTGTAGTAGCGTCAAAAATTGAATGAGCTTTATCTATTCCGCTATTTGAAGGATTTAGTGACCTAATGAAAAATCCTTTAAATGGGTCTAAAGTATTAAATGTCTCTCCTTTGGTATCTTTAGAAACAGAACGTATAAGACCCCAATCATTTAATAAATTAAATATGGCAGTATATTCTGTATCTGCAAGAACCTGAGTATTATCTTCCCATCGTCCGGCAATTAATCTTTTATGTGTATAGAATGTTTGTTCATTACCTACTTCTAACCATCCTTCAGGAATAACATCTCTAGCGAAATAACCTATTGTTCCCGCGGGTGGTATAGAAACCCCCGTTGGGTTTAGTGTTGGGTCTTGAACATACGTAGATCCAAGATATTCTCCGCTACTGTTTGTACTCATAGTAATTTCACCATAGTTAGCAGTAAATGTATTATCGCCAACTGCGGGTAATTTATTTACTGGTCTATCTACTATACTCAATCCATTCAATCTTTGTATTCTTAGTGCAGGACTTGCACCTACATAAGCTCTTCTTTCTGCTATGGAAATTCTACTTGAAAAATAATTCTTCATTTTTTTTTCTTTTTAATATTTTATAAAAGTAGGTATTCTAATATTTGTGCAACTACCTTCACCTGGATTTTCGGGATTTGTCGTACCGCTAGAATCTAATGTAGACATAGCATGTTCATGTAGTTCGGTTGTTTGTTGCCAGGTTCCATTTTGATATGTTCCCATTTTTCTAGTATATCCTTCACCAATCATTACTTGTGGTGGTGTTGGAGAAAAATCAGTTGTACCCCATGCAAAACTACTAACGGCACCACCACTATGAATATCATAATAAGTACTATGCGTTCCAATAATTTGTCCTGAAATTAACGATGTATTAGTATAAGCAACCGCCCAAACGGCTCTTGAATTTACAGAAGCTCCGGGCAACCCTGCTCCAGTCAATACACCGGCACTTGTTGTTGGGTCTATTGATGTAGAAAAGTAATTTTCATTCCAATTTATATATCGGTGTGTATGGTCTCCTGCTTGTTGTAACATTACATAATGAGAATGTTTTTCAACGGTATCTAATTGCTTTGTAGCAGCACCATAAGGACCACTTCCTTTATGACATCTTATATAATATCCCCGTAAATCTGGTATTTGAAATTTGTCACTTGGAATATTTGTGTCTACATTCCAAATATCACCCAATGCATAATATAATGAACCATATTGCTCTTTATCAAGTAATCTGCCATCACAAAATAACCAACCATCTGGTTCATCAAAACCATATGATTCTCCATGAATCGGTATATCTGGATTGGTAGAATTTTTTCGTGGAATTATGTGTGATACTGTTCCTGGTGGGGGTACACCCATACCACTCTTTCTGATACCATCATGAACTCTAACATCTCCAGTGATGTTATTATTTTCATCAATAGATACAAAAACTGTACCTGCAATTGATGCTCTTCCTAAATTTTCGGAAGACCTGCCATATTTAAAAATACCCGAAGTTACTCTTTGTATTCCCATATTTAATACTTAATGCAAAAGAGAAGTGAATAATTTATTGGTCTTGTTTCTGTAGAATTATCATATGATGAATCGGTATTGTGAGTTGTTTTTGAATTTGCATCGGTATAACTTTGACCAAATCCTAAGTAACCAGTATGTATATGTTTTCCAACCACACCCGAATTTGCATAATCTTCAGCAGCAATATTTTCGTCTGTAAACTGATATTGGTGTCTAGTTACCAATTTAGTATAAGTACGATTGATATTTGATGGTAAATAAGTGTATCCAATTTGATGTCCATTAGTTGCTCCAGGTGCTCCAAAATAATGATGCACATGATTTTCACCTGTTGCTCCGGTTACACCTCCACTCATTGGATGATCATGTACTGGGTACATTTCATTCTGTATGGAACCAAAAGTTCTATTTATGGTTTGAATTGAATTAGTTAAATTACCTACAGTTCCATTATTAAAATTTACTCCATCTGTAGATTCACCTAGTTGAACTTGATAGTCTGGTAAATTAGTGTTTCCTCCAAGAGCATTTCCAATATTTAAATTTCTTATGAATAAACCACCTTTTCCATTTCCAACTGTGTAGTTGGGTACTTTAAATGATGCACCGTTACCAGGGTCAACACCATTATATGCTGAACTGTATGTAAGTATTCCTCTAAGATAATTCGCCAATTCAGGATAGTCCTCAACTTTATATGATACTCCATCACAAACTAAAAATCCATCAGGAGGTTCAGACCCTGCAAAATATATGATAGACCCTACTGGATAAAAAGGAACGGTTTTGTCCGTTGTTTTACTATTACCTGGCAAATTACCCGTGGCAATTCTCATATCACCAGTAATATATCCACCATCGACTATCAATACAATTTCACCTCTTGTCAAGTCATCTACGTTTGTATCTTCATATAACTTTTTAATCGTTAGTAACGTTGTTGGTTTTTGTATAGAAGAACCTCTTGGCATAGCTACCTAATCCTTTAAATTTTGATATAAATATAACATATACATTATTTAGTTAATTAATTTATTATAGACTTCAAGGAGTGCAATGATTTTAGTAGAATTTCAAAATACTATTTTTAATTTTTCAAATGCGAACGTTATTGATATTCAAGAAAATACTATAGATGTATACTATAACAATAAAAACGTTGTGCAATTATCTAATTGTGAAACAAATATAGATACAACTAATTTTGAAGATTATTTTTTCAAAGTTAAAATGGAGCATAGAACTTTATATTTCAATAGATACAATTTTTTATATATGCAAAAAACAGAGAATGATGTTGTAAAATTTCTATTTTTTGAAGATTTTAAGTTTGATTTAATTGTAGACTATGATGAATTACTTAATCAGTTAGAAAATGATTAATAATATTTAGACCATTTATCAATAAATTTCAATGCTGTAGGATGCACAATTCTTTTCAAAGTTTGTGCATCATTTTTATTCAAAGCTTCTTCCGCTTTACTTGCTGATACGTCATCTCTCTTTCCACTATTATAAACATCTACAACTGAATCGTTATTAGCATTTTTTAATTGATTTCTATAATCATCTTCTCTATCCGGTCCACAAACATAAGCTACTATTGGATTTCTAGTTTTTCTTTCCAATGAGACAATATTTCCTGTTTGAGAAATAAAGAATTCTACAGGCTCACCTTTAAAAATATCCATTAGAATTTTACGATTTTCTTCAGCTAAAAGAACATCTCTTTTACCAACCACAATCATTACAGAAACACCTTTATATTTCTTTAACGCATATTTTATCATATTCACATGTTCATTGGTAACAATTCTAAATTTACCAACAACACCTGCCCATCCCTTTAAAACTTTTTCATATAAATTCTTAACAGTTAAATGTAAATCTTCTTTGATTTGATGATCATTCTTTTTTGTATGAAGATTTTTTGGTAACTTTCTTTTATGTACTGCTTGTGAAATCTCAGCCATAATATTTTCATGTGTCTCACTTAATGAAATTTCACTTAATATTTCATTTCCAATTTGTTTTAGAATATTAAAATATTGATTTTCCTCGTCTTTATCCATTGCATATTTTTGTTTTACTTCAGCACGAATTTCTTTATCATGCTGATCTGATTGTAAGAACTTAAACATTTTTTTGGAATCAAGATCTTTTATCACAACACCTTCCATCTTGCCACCATAATGACTTGATGTTGTTAATAGGGATTCTTTAAATAATTCATACAACTCATCCCACTGTCTTAGTTTATAATATTTCTCAAAATCATTTTTATTTTTTCTCAGAATTTTTTTAAATTCAGTATTTGCACCCGTTCTTAAATCAGTAAACGAACCGACTTCACCTTCAAAAATCTTTAAAGGTAAATCCAATTTTAACAGTTCAGCATAATGTTCATTTTGTGTTTGATTTAATTTAGTATCTTTAGTGTATAACCTAAAATCATCTTGCTGGTCTATTTTAACATTATGTGCATAACCTATTAAAATCATTCCATGTTTATTTTCATAAGTTCTTGTTAATGTAGATTTTGTCATTAAGAACTCAATAAAAAATTCTGTATTTTTTGGTATGGATTCTAAATTTTTGTGTATCTTTTTTAAATGATCAAAAACCAATTTATATTGTGAAACCCCGATACCTTGTTCTTTTGCTTTCTTTGGAGTTACAGATTTAAATTCTGATGAGTGCATTATATAATTTTTGTACGCTACAATCCAATTGTCTGTGAAATCTTTAGAATTAAAATCTTTATTATTACGAAATAGCGTTAACTTCACACCATCTGTTTTTTCTTCAATGCTATACTTTTTTCCAGAAACAGGACTACCCTTCTCATTTAAATGCAGAAAAAAATCTATTTTATCTTTAAATGATTTGTCTGCATTTGCAATAGAAACATCCAACATCGTATTCTTGGCGGCTTCTGTGATAAAATCATTTCTCTTTACAAATGTTTTAAAAGTCATCATGCTTCAACCTTGACCTTTTTATAGTTTTCATAATAGGTTTTAATCTGCTCTTCAAATCCATTATAAATTGGTTTGAGATATGGAAATTTTTTAACCAATGCTTCTACAATTTGCATCTTTATTTTTCTATCACCTTCTGGATTGTTCTTTTCAAATCCTTGTGCGGCTTTGCCAAATAAACTTTTATCTAACAAGAATGTAAATGCTTTTTTA
>Ga0255768_10005276_pt1 | contig 12454 bp, 11 predicted proteins | sample 071ome_33_FD_179983 | JGI IMG/M metagenome (GOLD analysis project Ga0255768, IMG submission 179983) | Coastal salt marsh microbial communities from the Groves Creek Marsh, Skidaway Island, Georgia - 071412AT metaG (version 2) | ecosystem: Environmental > Aquatic > Marine > Intertidal zone >...
GGAGCCAGAAATGGCGTCTTGACTAGCGCTGAAGCTGACCGAGGCGGAAATGTCAGCCAAGCGTTTCTTGAGGGAGGGGCCGTTCATGTCCCCAGCGCCCTCGGTCAAGAGGTCTGCTAAAAGGCGCGTTCGACCCTGCAGATCGGATGGGTCAGTGGCCGCACCACCTTGGATTCGAAAAGCAATTGAAACTACAGGAATGGTAGAATCTGATGCCAGCCATGCATCAACCTTGGCTTTCTCAACAGCAACTACCTCAAGAGCTGCAAGAGGCGCTGAGGTAAATGAAAAAAGCAAAATAAATACTGCTAGAGCTCGATTTATAATCATGGTGAAGCCGTTTTAGGAATAAGCCATCCTGTTGCAGAGCGTTCTAGTCTAAAAAGTGATTTTGCAGCTTTATCGACCTCCATTTTTGTTACTGCTTGTATTCTCTCTGGCCAGGCTTCGACATCATCAATAGTGCTTCCATTGATAAGGCTATCACCAACAATTCGAGCTGGGCCTTCTAGGCTATCTCTAGCAAAAATGGCTTCCGCTAATAACCTTTTTTTAGCAGCTTCAACTTCGGTCTCTGCAATACCATTTTGCAATAAATTCTCGATAACTTCTTGCATTTCCTTTTCCAAGGTATCGAGACTAATCCCGGGCAAGGGTAAGGCATAAAGGCCTGATGATCCAAAATCGCGGCCACTCCCATCATACCAAAAAGTTGCATTCAGCGCTTTCTTAGCCTGAATGACCAGGGCTTTGTAGATTGTCCCTGTTTCTCCGCCTAAGACTTCAGCAAGAACATCGAGCGCATAAGGCTCTCGCGCTTGGCCATTATAAGCTGGCGCTAAGTACAATCTTTGAAGAGATGATTGCCGAACACGAGTGTCTTCATGGATGACCCGCCGCGGCGAGGTATGTTCTGGCTCATGAAAAATTTGTTTTGATGGCAGAGGTCCACTTGGAATCTTTCCGTAACTTACCTTTGCAAGGGCTAATGCATCTTCAGGACGAACGTCGCCTGATATGACTACAATGGCATTATTAGGCTTATACCAAGTCCGATAAAATTTCATGGCATCTGCCTTAGTCAAAGCAGAAACCTCCGGTTTCCAGCCAATAACTGGCCGTCGATAAGGGTGGCTCAGGTACAGGGCAGCATTTAGAGTTTCATAAAGGATGCCAGCAGGGCGATTTTCAACTCGGGAAAGACGCTCTTCTAAGACTACTGCAAGTTCTGAGCGTGCGATTGCATCGTCGAAGCTCAGATTGGTCATGCGATCAGCTTCCATTTCCATCATCTCCCCAAGCTTGTCAGAGGAAACTACCTGGAAATAAGCAGTGTGATCTTTGGACGTAAAAGCGTTGTCACGGCCACCATACTTCGTAACAAGGCTGGAAAAGGCACCAGATTCTATATTGGCAGTACCTTTGAACATAAGGTGCTCAAGAAAGTGGGCAAGCCCGGTCTTGCCGGGGTCTTCATCCATTGAGCCAACGCGATAATAAATAAAATGGGCAACTACTGGCCGCCGATGGTCCTCAATTACAACCAACTCAAGACCATTTTCTAAAACAAAACGAGTTGGTTTAAACACCTCGGCAAATGCTAAATTTGCGGTGTTTATTGCGAAAAAGAGAGTTAATGCAAAACTCTTGACTCGATTGGATGGAATACCCATCAGAAGAGTCTTATTCCTCCTGATGATGAGGATCTTTCAATGCGAATTACAGGGGTTTCGCCATCAGTAGGTAGTTTACCTGATGCGGTATTCTCTTTAAGGCGCTTAGCCTCTCCTTCAGCATCAACTATGGTGCCAGGGGTGTCCTGTTTACGCCAAAACATAAGCTTCTCTACAAAGCCACGATCGTCAGATGCGAGTATATTTGCTTCTTGATCTACCTTTTGCCGGATATTTGGATCAGCATTCGTTGCATCTAAATGTGACAGAAGGGCCTGCTCGCCTTGGCCGTCCTGGGCTGAGCTATACTCCTTTATTTCTCCAATTTTATTATCTGATCGACCAGCATGAAATGTGAAGCCTGCCTTCGATTGGGTAGATGACTTATCTTGTTGGGCCTTTAACGTGTTTTGTCGGCCAGTTAGGAGAGTCCGAGCCTTTTCGCGTTGTTCCTGCTGTCCTACCCCGCTCTCTCCTGGCTTGGGTGGCCTGAGATTATAGTTAGGCGGCAAGCTTAGCGGTGCGTTTCGCACAACGGTGAATTCATCAGGTGCTTTCTTTTCAAGCCCCAGCTCATCTTTAACGCTGCCGCAACCTGCGGTCATAGCTACCAAAACAGTGACGGAGAAAACGCGTAATACGTTTTGCATACCGGGCCCTACCTTCAGAGACATGATATTACTTACTTAGTCGAACGTCGATCTGGCCACAAGGAATCGATGAGAATTAAGCCAACTCCGCAAGTAATTGCTGAATCAGCAACGTTGAAAACCGGCCAGCTCCACGATTTCCAGCTTAATAAAATAAAATCGACCACAGCTCCATAGATAGCTCTATCAATTACGTTTCCAATTGCGCCACCTATGATAAGGCCAAAGGCTAGACCGACTACCAGTGACGTTGAATTCCAGAGCTGCCACAACAAGAAAGCCGAAATTAACACCGCAATCAAAATAAACGCACTCGGTGGAACCACTCCACCACCTAAAAACCCAAAACTAATTCCTTCATTCCAAGCGAGTATAAAGTCCATAAATGGGAAAACATTGATCATATTCGGCGGGGTAAGTTGCTCCAACGCCCAGTATTTAGTTGCTTGATCCAGCACAATTGTTGCCCCAATTATCAGAAGGCCGGAGCGCTGGATTATGTTCATTTTGCGATTTGGCTAAAGCTATTGACCGCGTCAGCGCAACGTCCACATAAATCTGGGTGCTCTGGGTTGCTCCCTACATTTGGAAGGTGTCGCCAGCATCGATCGCACTTTTCATCTGTTGTTCGCGTTGGCTCAACTGCCACTCCAGCTACTTCAGGAACACGAAATGCATTGATTGGGCCATCCCCAATCTTCAGATTTATGGATGATGCGATTGTTACTTCCGCAAAATCTACACCATCAAGCTCGGCGAGCCGATCCTCTGAGAGCCAAACAGTTGGTGAGGCCTCCAAGCTTGAACGTATATGCTTTTCTGCCCGCTCTTTTTCGAGAGCACCTGTGACTACCCTGCGAATTTCGCGAATTTTTTCCCAACGTTTAGATAGTTTTTCGTCACGCCAACTTTCTGGGGTTTCAGGAAAAGTCTCTCGGTGCACTGATACGCCTTCTCCATCTCCATACCGAGAAAGCCATGCTTCCTCAGCGGTGAAGCAGGTTATAGGGGCGAGCCAAGTTGTCAGACGCTGAAATATTGCATCCATTACTGTTCGATTTGAGCGCCGCACCACACTATCCGCAGACTCGCAATAAAGGGTGTCTTTCCGGATATCAAAATAGAACGCCGATAGATCAAGGGAGCAGAAATTATGTAGCGCTGTCCAAAGCCCATGGTAATCATAATCATTGATTGCTTTGCGGACGAGGCTATCCATTTCGTAAAGGCGATGAAGTGTCCAACGCTCAAGTTCTGGCATTTCGGCAGGATCTACCCGCTCTTTTTCGGAGAAACCTTCAAGACCCCCTAAAAGATAGCGCAGGGTATTTCTAACTCGACGGTAAAGGTCCGCCTGATACTTTAGGATTTCTTGGCCAATTCTAAGGTCATCTGCATAATTAGATGACACCACCCAAATTCTAAGAATGTCCGCGCCGTATTGGTTCATGACATCATTTGGCGCTGTCACGTTGCCCAGAGATTTGGACATCTTCCGGCCTTGTTCATCTAGCACAAATCCATGGGTGAGCACTGCATCGTATGGCGCTCGCCCGCGGGTACCTGAGCTTTCCAGAAGCGATGAATGAAACCATCCGCGATGTTGATCTGATCCCTCAAGGTAAAGATCGGCAGGCCAACGGAGATCTTCGCGGTCTTCCAGCAAGAAAGCATGTGTCGACCCTGATTCGAACCATACTTCCACGATGTCCTGGACCTGTTCATACTCATCCACGTTATATTTGCCACCCAAGAAGCGCTCAGGTGGAGAAGAGAACCACGCATCCCCCCCCTCTGTTTTGAATGCATCTACAATGCGGTCAAATACGGCTTGATCCTTTAAAATTTCGCCGGTCTCGATATGGACGAATAATGGGATCGGAACTCCCCAGGCCCTTTGACGTGATATGCACCAATCAGGTCGTTGCTCCACCATAGAATAGAGGCGATTGCGCCCTTGGTTTGGCACGAAACGTGTAGCGTCAATTGCAGAAAGAGCTTTACCACGTAAATTGTTCGTTTCCATAGAAATGAACCACTGCGCGGTATTTCTGAAAATAAGCGGTGCTTTGGAGCGCCAAGAATGAGGATAGCTATGCTTAAGGCGCCCTCTCCCCAACAGTCCTCCCTTGCCGCTTTCTGCAACTGCCTGCATGGCGTTGATAACAGCAGTGTTGGCATCACCTTCTGATCCATCGGTATTCAGAACGCGCTTTCCAGCAAATAATGGTACAAAATCACGGTATGTACCGTCAGGGCCAACATAATCTGTGACTTCAAGATTATGTTCACGACCTAGGTAAAAGTCGTCAGCTCCATGGCCAGGTGCAATGTGGACGAAGCCTGTACCGGCATCCATAGTCACAAAATCAGCGTTGAGAAGTGGCGATGGTACGTCATAACCCTGACCAGCTAATGGATGACTGCAGATAGTTCCTAAAAGGTCTGAGCCAGTCATTTCTTGAAGAGCTGTGTACTCCTCAATCCGCATTGCTTTGGCGGCTATATCAAGTAGACCTTTACCCAAAACAATAATTTGGCCGCTTTTGATAAAGCTTTCATCTTGAGTGCTATCAACACGAAGGCGAACATATACCTCGTCTGCGGCTGCAGCGATCGCGCGGTTAGAAGGTAGTGTCCATGGTGTTGTCGTCCAAATTACAATCAGGTCACCCTTTTCAAGGCAACTTTCTGGCCCAACGGATGTGACTGGGAATCCAATATGTACGGTAGGAGATACATGGTCCTCATATTCTACTTCAGCGTCCGCAAGCGCGGTTTTTTCTACACACGACCACATTACTGGTCGCTGGCCACGGTACAGACCGCCGTTCATCGCAAATTGGGCTATCTCACCTGCAATTCTTGCTTCAGCAGGAAATTTCATCGTCAGGTATGGGTCATTCCAATCACCAATCACACCCAGGCGCTTAAACTCCGTACTTTGCACGCCAACCCAATGTTCTGCGAATTCTCTGCATTCTCGTCGAAATTCGAGGACAGGCACGTCATCTTTATCTTTGCCTTGCTCTCTGTAACCTTCTTCGACCTTCCACTCGATTGGTAAGCCGTGACAGTCCCAGCCCGGCACATAGTTGGCGTCAAACCCTGACATCTGCCAAGAACGGTTAATGACATCTTTAAGAATTTTATTAAGTGCATGGCCGATGTGCAGGTGTCCATTTGCATACGGAGGCCCATCGTGAAGAATATATTTTTCTCTTCCTTTGGAATCCTGCCGCAGTTGCTTGTAGAGGTCCATTTTCTCCCAGCGAGCTAGGATCTCTGGTTCCCTCTTCGGCAGTCCGCCGCGCATCGGGAAATCTGTCTTCGGTAAGAAAATTGTATTGCGATAGTCATCGCTCATCGGACGATATCCGTGGTGAGTTTGCTCAGCGGGTTTCTAGGTACGCCCTAGCCAAAATGGCATCTTGGACGATTTGTTCTTTCAGCGCTTCAAAACTTTCAAATTTCTTCTCCGGACGAACGAAATTCAAAAGCCTAATGCGCGCGTGCTTGTCGTACACATCTTTGTCGAAGTCAAATAAATGAACCTCTAACCGTTCGTCTTCACCACCAACTGTTGGCCGAAGACCCAGGTTAGCAACACCCCCTATCCAGCGTTCTCCATCTTCAAATTTTGCCTCGACTACGTAAACACCCAGTGCGGGGCGGGTCAGGTCCCCTAGATAAATATTCATGGTTGGGAAACCTATTGTGCGGCCTCTTTTATCGCCATGAGTTACAACACCCTCAATTTCCCAGGGCCTGCCAAGAAGTTCATTGGCGCGAATCACATCACCTTTTCCTAGTGCTGCTCTTACGGCTGAGGATGAGAAGACTATTCCATCTGAACCAGCCATTGCCGGTACGGATGTAACATCAAAACCATGACGCTTTCCTGCCTCGAGGAGAAAACCTGTATTGCCGGCGCGGTCCTTTCCAAACTGGAAGTCCTCGCCCACCGCGACATGGCAGACACCAAGCCCCTCTACAAGCACGTTCTGAACGAAGTCTTCAGCGGTAAGTGCCGCCAAATCCATGTCAAATTCGCAGATGGCCATGAAGTCGACACCTAATTTTTCAAGCCCCCGCGCCTTTCCCCGCCAGTCGGTCAGTCGAAAAGGCGAATCATTATGAGCAAGTACAGATCGTGGATGTGGTTCAAATGTGAGCACACCAAGGTTAACGCCGCGTCCTCTGGCAGCTGCAGCTGCAGCTTGGATTACTGCGGTATGTCCTTTGTGCACGCCATCAAAATTACCAATCGCGATGGCACCTCCGCGGTAGGCAGCAATAACTTGCGTGAGATCATGGAAGACTTGGATCATGATTATCTGAAGCCTAGTCCTTTTGTGAACGGGAAGGAGGCATTACCGTTGCCTCACCATCGACCACAATTTTTCCCTTTACTAGACATTGAGTAGACAGCGTAACTCGTCTTTTCTCAAGGTCGATTGATTTTATTTCGCATAATGCAGTAACGGTATCGCCTGGGCGCACCGGTGCTTTGAACCGCAGATTTTGTGCCAAATATATTGCCCCAGGCCCTGGCATACGCGCTCCTAAAACGGCGGAAATGAACGACGCGGTAAGCATGCCGTGAGCAATGCGAGTTTTGAAAATTGTTGTAGACGCATACTCTTCATCCAAATGGACCGGATTTGTATCGCCAGAAACTCCGGAATAAAGCGTTATGTCAGCGTCAGTTACAGTCTTTGCAAATCGTTCTTGCTGACCAACTTTCAGGTCTTCAATGAAATAACCGCCCGCCGAGCTCATGGCGTAATCCTTACTAATCGTCTCGAATTTGTTAGATAAATAGCGCAATCAGCAAATTGAGGCTATGTGCAGGTTAGTCACTCCGCGGCAAGCTGATCCATGAAACTGGCTAGACGGATATCAAGATCTGTGATGCCACCAGCAGAGTGGGTTGTTAAGGTTACATCTACCTGGTTGTAGACGTTAAACCACTCAGGATGGTGGTCCATTTTCTCTGCCATCAAAGCGCTTTTTGTCATGAAGCCGAATGCATCATTGAAGTCTTTGAATCTGAACTTGCGCTGAATGGCTTCTCGACCATCTGCAACGTTCCATCCATTTAATCTTGGGAGTGCCTCTTTCAGGGCCGACGGATCGATCTTTTGAAACATGCCGCTTCCTTTCTTGACTGAAATTCGAGGTTAATAATGGTTAGATACCTCGGATTATGGGTGTCGCGGTCCAATCCTTTATTTGAGCTTTGCCATAATAGTTTCTGAAAAATTTGACATGGCTTTTAGGCTGTCCTGGATATCAGCCCCGCGAAAATCAAAAACTAATTCATGCACGCCTGTATCTTCCATCTCAGCAATGTCATCGAGCGCTGCTTCAACACCGCCGGTAAACAGGCGACGCGCCTCGCCCGCCGGTGGTTTTCCATCATCGTAAAAAGGTGCTTTGTAACAAATTGTTAGGTTATCGAAGTCCCGACCATTGGCCTCTGTTTCTTCACGGAGGCGTTTGAGTTTTTGTCGCATTTCGGACGGGGGCAAAGGCGATGCTGCCGTTGCGCCCACAGGATGCCATCCGTCACCAAGCTTAGCAACGCGTCGCAGAGCTGGGCCGGAATGTCCTCCTATCCAAATAGGTGGGTGTGGATTTTGAATGGGAATTGGTTGGCATAAAATTTCTTTAAACGAATAAAATTCGCCGTTGTAACTTACCGCCTCTCCCGTCCATAGCTTCTTCCATATATCAACGAACTCATCTGTAGAGCGCCCTCGGGCTTTGAAGTCGGGTGCCGAGAGAGCTTCGAATTCTTCGGCCATCCATCCTACTCCGATACCAACAGTGACTCGGCCTTCAGACAGAACATCAGTCGTCGCTATCGATTTTGCCGTAAGGATTGGATTTCGGTGAGGTGCGATCATAACGCTAGAGACGATCCGAAGCTTCTCTGTGGCTGCGGCAACGAAAGCCATCAGTGTTAATTGCTCCATACACTCGCCTTGGGAGACAAAATTACCGCCGACTGTGTAAGGATAGGGGCTCTCAATATTAGCCGGTACGACGATATGGTCAGCGACCATCACAGAGCTAAACCCAGCCTGTTCCGCTGTAGATAGGAAAGCCTTCAGGTCGGTTCGATTGGCCTGAGGGCCACGCGTGGGCAGATAGAAACCAAATCGCATATTTTTTCCTTCCTACAACAATCCAATTATGATCATTCTTAGCTTCGAGAAGATCAAATATTATTTCGACTCACCAGCTAATATCGCGGCCAGATAGGCTTGAATCTCAAAATTCCTTCCTGACAACGGGCTGCTAAAAGGAATCTTGCTTAAGCATAGAGCTTTCTTTTGACATTAATCGTGTCTTAATTGTTTCCGAGGTTTTCCGGTAAGAATTGAGTCTTCAGATGCAAAACGACAATTGGGGTTGTAAGGCGCGCATAGGCATTTTTATTGTCAGTTCGGAAGCTGTCCCCGAGGCGGAATGGAATGCCATGATGCCGAAAGGGGTTTCTGTCCACGCCGCACGGGTATCCGCACCTACCCCATGGGCTAATTGGAAGCCTGGAAGAGACGGTGTTGCCTTATCACAAGATTTAGCCAGGGGAGCGGAGCATTTTGCTGGTATGCGCCTGTCGGCAATAACCACGGCGCACACATCCAGCAGCGTCGTCGGCGGCGATCGTTGGGACGCTGCAATTATCTCCGAGCTTCAATCGTTTGTTGCAAATGATGTCATCGTTAGTACCAACGGCCGTGATATCATGTCTGCGCTGCAATATTTGGCTGTGACGCATCCTTTTCTAGTTGTCCCACCCTGGTTTGGTAATTCAACTGTGGGCGCTTTGCAGTCGTATCTAAACAGGATGGGTGTTCAGCCTTCTGGTTGGCTCCGCCATGACCCGGGACCTGAATGGAATGATGTCCCAACGGCCGAAATGTATCCCAGGGGTCTCGGTTTTGCTCAAGATGTTGGGGCGCTTTACCAACAAATAGTAAAAGCAGACCTTGGCCATGCAGATGCAATTTTGATTTGTGGTACAGGTTTCAGGTCTGTCTCCATTATTGAAGATCTTGAGGAGAAACGTGGCCTTCCTGTAGTTACAGCCAATCAAGCAAGCTTGTGGAATTGCCTGCGTCTTTCAGGGGTCAATGATAAAATTTTAGGTTATGGCCGGTTATTGAGGCTTTGATGAAGTTCAAGTCGACGCTTTACTATCGTCTTAGTGCTGCCCCAAACTCCTTTTCAAGAACAAATGATAAGTAAATTAAGACAATCGGGCTTCCATTAAGAACGGCTGTAGCTCGAATAAAAGTGGTTGAGGAGATCAAATGCTAGATGCGTCTCAGAGTCCCTTACTTCTTCTAGTGCGGATGAATATAGAGCCCGCTCATGAGGATGCATTCCAAAGTTGGTACTACCACCATGTCCCTAAATTACTCGAAATTCCAGGATGGCACTGGGGGCGAAGATATAAGGGAGTAAAAGGCGAGACCAAATGGTTGGCTTTGTATGCCGTTGAAAATATGGACGCTATTGCCCGGGTAATGGCTGCGGACAACGCTGATAAGGACCCTCGAGCTATCGCGGAGCGAACGCTTTTTGACAATATACCTGGGAAGACGGAAGTTCTTTCAAATGTCTACGAACAAATAAGTGGCAGTCATCTCTGCAATCCGTTTTTGAAAGATGATTACCATTTAAGTGTTGTTATGGCGGACGTCGCTGATCCGTCCAAAGAGGCCGAATGGAATGCTTGGTATGATCATTCCCATGTCCCAAATTTAGTTAAGATCCCTGGTTATCTCTCTGGCGCACGCTTTCGAATTAAGAATGACCCTCGCTTAGGTCAGAAGAAAATGGGGCCAAAATATTTAGCTCTTTATGAGTGGGAGGGCCCTCATTGCCTTCAGACATTGGGGGATCCAGAAACGATGCGGCCAGAGGCTAAGGCAGAATTGGCGCAATGGCACAGCTATGGCTTGCCTTTGGCAAAAAATACGGATTGGAATGTTTATGAACCAATCGCTAATTGGCGAAGTTTTCGACAGGAGTAATACCTCGCATCACCATGCAAAGGCGATGTTTCGAGTTAAAATTTCGGATTAGCTGTAAGAGGAAGACGGTCATGTCCTGGGAGCCAGAACTAAAAGAGTTGCGAAAACGTGAAGCCATGGCGCGGGCTATGGGGGGCGTTGATAAGGTTAAAAGGCAACATGATGGCGGCCGTCTGACTGTTAGAGAGAGGATAGACGGCCTCGCAGATAAAGGTTCATTTCACGAAATTGGCGCGATTGCTGGTAAGGCAGAGTATGATAGCCAGCACAATTTGAGGGATTTTCTTCCTGCAAATTGTGTGATGGGTCGTGCGACAGCGGATGGGCGCCCAATTGTCGTCTGCGGTGATGATTTTACCGTTCGTGGTGGATCTGCTGATGCGACCATTAAGGAAAAACCGCAGTTGGCTGAAATGATGGCCTTTGAGCAGCGTATTCCAATTGTAAGAATTATCGAGGGCTCAGGAGGTGGTGGATCCGTTCGCACCATTGAAACTACAGGTCGAGCCAATCTACCGGGAGGACAGGGAACATCCAGTCGTTTTGATCTAATGGCTAGAAATCTATCCAATGTCCCAGTAGTGAGCTTGGGACTGGGTTCAGTTGCGGGGTTGGGCGCTGCGCGACTTGCTGCCAGTCACTATTCGGTTATGACTAAAGAAACCTCCGCGATGTTTGTCGCTGGTCCACCTGTCGTAAAAGGCATAGGCCAGGATTTAACAAAACAAGAACTCGGGGGATGGAAAATTCAGACACGTGCTGGTGGGGTCGATGATGCTGTTGATACCGAAGAGGAGGCCTTTGAGCGTGCCCGTCGTTTTCTCTCATACCTGCCAAGTTCGGTGGATGAATTAGCATCACGTGGGCCGGTTGAAGATGACCCTCAACGTCGTGATGAGACCCTAATTTCTGTGATCCCAAAGAACCGCCGTCGGGCATATAAAATGAGGCCAATCATTCAGTCTGTGGTTGATAAAAACTCTTTTTTTGAAATGGGGAGTAACTTTGGTCGTTCCATCATCACCGGCCTCGCTCGTTTAGATGGCTGGCCTGTTGCTTTATTAGCCAGTGATCCAATGATTCTTGGAGGCGCCTGGACTGCTGAGAGTTGCCTCAAGTTAATACGTTTTGTTGACATGGCCGAGACGTTTCATCTTCCGGTCGTTTACCTTGCTGATTGTCCAGGGTTCCACATCGGTCTAGAGGCAGAAAAGGCTGCTACCATTCGACATGGTGTTCGTGCCATGGCTGCCATAAATCAATCCACTGTTCCGTGGTGTGCTATTGTTGTTCGAGCAGCTTTTGGTGTCGCTGGTGGTGCCCATGTAAACGTTGGTAGGTATTGCACACGCTATGCTTGGCCTAGTGGGTGGTGGGGTTCTTTGCCATTAGAGGGTGGCATTGAAGCCGCATATCGTGCTGAACTTGACGCAGCAGAAGATCCCGATGTTGAACTTGCAGCAATTGAAGAGCGCCTAGAAGCGCTTCGATCACCGTTCCGAACGGCTGAAGCGTTTTGGGTCGAGGAAATCATAGACCCACGAGACACGCGTCCTTTACTTACTGACTTTGCAACTTTGGCTCAGAAGGCTCTGAAGCCAGGGGTAACGGGGTTTGGTCTGAGGCCATAAAGCGCGCAAATCAATAATATTGCGGTTTTTACTTGGATTTTGGGGCTTGGCTGATACATTGCCGGGAAGTTAGCCTCGGTAGCTCAGGGGATAGAGCGACCGCCTCCTAAGCGGTAGGTCATAGGTTCGAATCCTATCCGGGGCACCATTCCCAACAAAGCGTGCTGATAACTTGGACGGTCAACAGTATGCTGTCCGAAACAGATTATTGCATTGAATTTAGAGATGTTACCGCATTGAAGATATAGATCAGTCTCTATTTAGGGACTTCAAATTATCTGAAAATCAGATTTTGGCGCATCACAATTAGGGCATGTCCAGTCTGATGGGACGTCAGCAAAAACAGTTCCTTTCGCCACCCCTGCTTCGGGGTCTCCCTCCGCTTGGTTATAAACATAGCCACACAGTGGACACTCATGTTGATCTTCTAGAGAAATAGATTTCTTGAC
>Ga0255768_10005277_pt1 | contig 12452 bp, 16 predicted proteins | sample 071ome_33_FD_179983 | JGI IMG/M metagenome (GOLD analysis project Ga0255768, IMG submission 179983) | Coastal salt marsh microbial communities from the Groves Creek Marsh, Skidaway Island, Georgia - 071412AT metaG (version 2) | ecosystem: Environmental > Aquatic > Marine > Intertidal zone >...
CGTGGACTCCTGCAGGCGGTGATATCCTATTTATAGAGTCGAGTAAAATGCGCGGTAAAGGAAACCTCACATTAACTGGTCAACTGGGTGATGTCATGAAAGAATCAGCAAGCGCTGCTTACTCATATGTGAAATCACACACAAAGAATCTTGGTTTAGCTGAAGACTTTTTTGAAAAACTAGATATTCATGTACACTGTCCTGCTGGAGCGATCCCAAAAGATGGTCCATCTGCTGGTGTAAGTATGTTCACTTCTTTAGTTTCTTTATTAACAGATAAACCTGTTAAAAGTAAGTTAGCTATGACTGGCGAAATTACTTTACGAGGTAATGTTCTTCCAGTGGGAGGTATTAAGGAAAAAGTGACTGCAGCACATCGTGCAGGGATTAGAACAATTATTTTGCCTAATGCGAACAAGAGAGATCTTGAGGAAATTCCAGAAAACATTAAAAAAGACTTATCATTTCATTTTGCAAAAGAAGTGATGGATGTAATTAAGGTGGCAATCCCAAATCTGAAAAATTAGTTTCTATTTAAAAGAAGTTGGAATTTCAATTATCAAAATTTAATTTAATCAACTTTTGGGGCGATTAGCTCAGCTGGTTAGAGCGCCTGCTTTACACGCAGGATGTCGGGAGTTCGAATCTCTCATCGCCCACATAAGTTTTTTTTCTTAAATTCTTTACATAACATTTCAAGGATACAAATATGAAAAAGCTATTTTTTACCATCGTTTTTATTAATCTTCTTCATTCCCAATCTACTGTGGATATCAACAATCAAGAGGTATTAGTCATGCCGAATGAAGCTGTTGTGGAAGTGTTTGGAATGGTTTGTTCTTTTTGTGCTTATGGGTTGGAAAAAAATCTATCAAATCTAGATAAGATTAATTCTAAAAAATATACTAATGGAGTTTATGTAGATATTGATAATCAATATCTGAAAATTGCTTTTCAACCAAAATCACAGATTGATTATAAAAAAATTCATTCGTTGATCATTGATGCAGGTTTTACCCCAAATGTCATTTATTCAATAGAAAAGAATGAATTAAGTCAACATACAATTGATAAAACAGGAAATATGAAATCAATGAAGCATATGCATAAACATGACCATGGAGATTCTCATGACCATGATAGTATGTAATATTCAAAATGTTCAGTAAAAAACTTTTTTTATCCTTCCTATTTTGTAGTTATTTATTTTCTCACCCAGTCATTTTTAAGGGAGGGAAAGTTTTCTGGATTACTCAACAACCCAACTCTTTTGATTTTCGATTTGGAAAATCTCTTTCTGCCAATTGGCTTGTAGGGGGTCGTTTTTATGAAGATAAGTCTACCAATGAATCTTTTGGTTTAATTAATAATAACTACTTATTAAAGAGATGGAATGCCCCTAATTCCCAAGCGAATCTTTATCTCGTGTCAAGCATTGGATCTGAGATTGAAACTTCTAAAACATTAGCTTCATTAGGAATACATGCGGATTGGGAAGATAGAAGATTTATGACAATGCAAATGGCTGAATATTACTCTCATTCAAGTATGTGGATGTTGGACACTCGTTTAGCAATCAGTCCTTATTTAGTTGATTACACTAAAATGTCTACTTGGTTGATTGCGCATTATAAAATTTCTATTAAAGATGGAAAACAAACTTCCGAATTACTACCAATTATTCGACTATTCAAGTCCAATTACTTAATTGAATTTGGAGCTAATAAAGATAATGATGCTTTTTTATCTTTTATGCTGCATTTTTAATAACGTTTCTTAATCAATTTTAATGCTTTTCTATTGTATATTTATTCATGAAAAGAACAGCTATAGTTGCTTTAGGTGGAAATGCTCTATCCAATAAAAAGCAAGCAGGTACTATTGAAGATCAATTCGATAATACAAGAAAATCACTATCGCAGATTGCCAAGTTTCTACAGTTAGATTATAATCTTTGTCTAACGCATGGTAACGGTCCTCAAGTAGGTGATGAATTACTTAGAATGGACCTTACTAAAGAAACAGTTCCGCCCTTACCGCTTGGGGTTTGTGTTGCTGGTACCCAAGGAACGATTGGATATATGATCCAGCAAACCTTTCAGAATATTCTTTCTCAAAAAAATATTAATCGAGAAGTTGTTACATTGGTAACACAGGTGATGGTTGATGCTAATAGTCCAGCTATCAAAAATCCTACAAAGTTTGTTGGGAAAAGATATACGGATGATGAAGCAGAAATTATGTCAGATTCTATGGGGTGGATCATGAAAGAGCAAGAGCCTGGCTATTGGAGAAGAGTTGTACCATCGCCTGATCCTGAATTTGTCATGCATGGGCTGAGTATTCGAACCTTAGTTCAATCGGGAAGTATCGTTATTGCAGCAGGAGGAGGTGGTATCCCTGCTTTTATTTCAAAAGATGGACAGCTTGAAGGTTTAGATGCTGTCATTGATAAGGATTTGACTGCTGCGAAATTGGGAAGAGTAATCCGAGCCAACGAATACTATATTATTACAGATATTGAAAATGTCTATCTAAATTTTGGACAGCCCAATGAAGAACCGATCTATAGAATGACTGATGATGAAGCAAAACAATATCAAGCGGAAGGTCATTTTCAAACTGGAAGCATGGCTCCAAAAATTCGATCAGCAATTTATTTCCTTAAACATCATGGCGAAAAAGTGATTATTACTAATATTAATAATCTTAGCAAAGCGATTGATGGCCAAGCTGGAACAGTTATTTACAAAAATGATAAAATATAATCATTGAAGAAAAATTAAGCTTTCTTCGAGATTACCATCATTGACTGATGGTTGGATATTCATCATAGAACACATCATTTCATAAAGATGAATATTTTTAATTCGTGGACCGAAAAACCCTTTCTTAAAATCTGGTCCGGTTCCAATGAAAATTCCATGCATGTCAGTAGCAGTGGGGCTATATCCATGATCTCCACCACGTAAGTTCCCTTTAAATTGAGAACGATCTTTAATGATAGTCCAGTGATTTGATGCAATCAGAGTTAAATCTTGAATTCTCGGGTTATCTGTTAAATAGTATTCTGATGGGAAACCATAGCGTTTATAGACTTCTAATTCAGGATGAACTTGAAAGAGACTTTGATAGATGGATTCAATTTCATTATCATTAACCACATCCAGTTGAGCAAAAGGTCCAGTTTCAACAATATTTAACTTTGTTAAATCGACATAATCACTTAGAAAAATAACAGAATCAGAAGAAGTGGAAGCCATTCCATGATCTGAAACGATTATAATATTTGTTTCTTCAAGAATACCCCTTGCTTTTAAGCCATCTAGAAGTATTCCAATATTTTCATCAGCCTCAATGATTGAATCTATCACTTCTGGTGAATCAGGACCATAACGATGACCAGCATTATCAACAATGTTCATATAGGTTGATAAAAAAGTTGGTCGACTTCTTCCTTGAAGATCAAGCCAAGAAAGAATTTTTTCCATTCGTTGAGGATTGGTAATGGATTCATCGTAAACATACCATTCAGATGGTCTTATACCCATAATTTCTGCATCTGAAGTAGGCCAAAACATCGTCATTGCTCTTAGGTCTTGTTTCTCAACTGTTACCCAAATTGGTTCACGATTTAACCATTTTCCATCTTGAGCTGCAGTACTTCCTTGCCCAATGTAATAACGTTCTTTAAAAATTGGATCATACATTCTGTTTGAAATAATTCCATGATTATTAGGGTGAGATCCTGTCACGATACTTAAGTGATTCGGAAAAGTTTTACTTAAATAAGAAGGAATGAGTCCTTCAGCGCGTACTCCATTTTCAATAATTCTGTCAAAATTAGGAGTATCAGTTTTTTCAAAATAATCCCATCGAAAGCCGTCAATAGAAATCAAAATGATTGGAGTTCTTGACTCTAAATAGCGGGACTGCACTTCAATGTTTTGATTACAACTAATGAAAAAGAATAGGGATGTAAGTATTATGCTGTGAGAGATTTTCATGCAAAAATTTACAACAGAAAAAAATATTTTAAAGAAAAAAAGGCTGGATTAACCAGCCTTTTTTTTCTTGGTACTAATTTTTATTAGCAGGTTCGAAATTTCTCCATAGACCTAAATCATCATGATATTCGGTTAATGGATGAAAGTAGCCATTATAACGACTTCTTTCTTCTTGAGAAAATGCTGCTTCTACATAAGGTGCGTTATCAACATTATCTGCATCTCCCATTGAAGCATACTCAGTAATGTAATAAACTGGAACTCTTCCACCTTCGATGGAATCTGACCATAAATGTGTTAAGACTTTTTGACTTAAGATTTTTGGATTCTTTTTAACAACTTCATTTGCAAATTTCTTGAGTAAATCTAGTCTTTCATCGGCTGATCCATTTTCAATTGATCCGAGGCTCTTAAAATAGCGAACGCTAACCACTACTACTGGTCCTGACACCAGTGTTTCTTCTCCAGTTAAAGTAATTTTGCGCTTTTTCTCAAGAGCAGTCCAATTTTCAAAAATATGAACATCTTCATGATAACTTTGAAAATGTCTATTATAGTTTCTTACTGCAGTTGTTCTTTCATCCTGATTTCTCCATGCCATCTGATTAAGATTATTCACTCCCGCATAATCTGTAGCATCACCCATATTGCGAAATTCTCCTAAAAGATGAACATCTTGAACGCTTCCTGTCCAGTAATGAGTTAACATCATTGAACTTAACAAATTACGTGCCACTGGATTTCTTTTTGAGTGAAATTCAGTCACATCATTTACGCGATCTGTCCAAGTTGCTCCTTCAATTTCAGACATAGGATTCCATTTATATTTTGACCAAGTAACAACCGTATTTCCTTGATTATATTGTGCAAAAATAAATGAAAAAAGAACGGATAAGATAATTAGTCTTTTCATTTTTTCTCCTTGATTAGTTTTAAGTATATTAGATTGAAAGTATAGTAAATATTTTTTAAAAAATATGATACAAAAAAATCAAAATAATTTAGCTATTTCTCAAGAATTCTGGAAAAAAGAAGGAAAACGAATCGATTGGTTTACTGAATATACTAAAGTAAATGAAAGCAATTTTTCTCAAGGCCATATTGAATGGTTTTCTGACGGAATTTTGAATGCGTCCTATAATTGTATAGATCGACATATTTTACAAGGAAATGGAAATCGCACTGCCCTTATTTGGCAATCCAACGATCCTTCTGTCTCAAAAAAAATTTCGTATCAAGAATTATTAGATCAAGTTTGCGCTTTTTCTAATGCATTAAAAGAAATCAATATTCAAAAAGGCGATAGAATCTGTATTTATATGCAAATGATTCCAGAAGCCATTGTTGCTATGCTTGCATGTGCAAGAATTGGTGCAATTCATTCAGTAGTTTTTGGAGCTTTTTCAAGTACCGCTCTTGAGAACAGAATCAACGATTCACAGTGCAAGGCACTTATTACCCAGGATTTCGGAATCAGAGGTTTAAAACTAGATATTCCTATGAAAGATAACGCCGACAAAATATTAGACAATTGTCCTTCAATTGAAAAAGTCATTGTTGTCAATCGTAGTAATAATTCTATCAATATGCAACAAGGCAGAGATATTTTTTGGCACGATTTCGTTATGAATCAACCCAGGACATGCGAACCAGAAAAAATGAATGCCGAAGATCCTTTGTTTATTCTTTATACTTCTGGGTCTACTGGAAAACCTAAAGGTGTACTTCATACCACAGGAGGTTATTTAGTTTATACTTCTTATACACATCAGAAAGTTTTTGATTATCAACAAGGAGACATTTACTGGTGTACTGCAGATATTGGTTGGATTACAGGACATTCCTATATTGTTTATGGCCCCTTATCTAACGGAGCAACCCAAGTAATTTTTGAAGGGGTTCCAAACTATCCTGATTTTGGACGGTTTTGGCAAATTATAGAACAACATCAAGTCAATATTTTCTATACGGCTCCAACGGCTTTAAGGGCTTTAATGAAAGAAGGGAATTCATGGCCTCAACGCTACAATCTTGATTCTTTAAAAGTGCTAGGAACAGTAGGGGAGCCGATTAAGTCACCAGAATGGAGATGGTATTATGAAATTATTGGACAATCAAATTGTCCAATTGTAGATACTTGGTGGCAAACTGAAACTGGAGGAATACTGATCTCTCCTATTCCGCATCAAACTGAACTAAAGCCTGGTTCAGCCACCCACCCTTTGCCTGGTATTTTCCCTGAGATTTTAGACGAAAATCAAAAAAAAATCGAAGAAGCCAATAAGACAGGGTTTTTAGTAATCACCGAATCATGGCCAGGGCAAATGCGAACTGTTTATGGCGATCACCAACGATTCATTGATACCTATTTTTCTCAAGCACCGGGAAATTATTTTACAGGAGATGGAGCCTATGTTGATGAAGATGGTTATTATTGGATTACTGGAAGAGTTGATGATGTCCTGAATGTCTCCGGTCATCGTATTGGAACAGCGGAAGTTGAGGGTGCAATTGGTGCAGCAAATGGAGTTGCTGAAGCAGCAGTTATTGGTTATAACCATGAAATTACTGGAGAAGGAATTTATGCTTTTGTTACGTTGATGACAGGAATTGATCCATCAGAAGCTATTAAAAATGATATTTTAGCATCTGTAGCTAAAATAATTGGACCTCATGCAAAACCAAGTGTTATTCAGTTTGTTTCAGGATTACCCAAGACACGATCTGGAAAAATCATGAGAAGGATTCTTAAAAAAATCGCCCAAAACGAAAGTGATTTGGGCGATATCTCAACTCTGGCAGATCCCAGCGTAATTGATAGTTTATTAAAAAAGTAGACTTACTCTTTATCCTTGCAATCTTCACACATGGTTTTCTTTTCCTTGCAATCTTCACACATGTATGTATCTTTTTTCATCATTCTTTTTTTCATCATCATTTTCTTCCCTTTTTGCGGAGTCCAAGACGATTTATTCTTTAATGTAAATGATTTGTATTCGTCGGCTGAAAGCTCTTTTCCGTTCACAGTTACTTTCATTTTCTCTTCGCCATCAATGATTTCTTTCTCGATTCTGACATCCATTTGTTCTTGATCTTCAAGATCAATAATTTCATCAAAATCAACTTTACCTAGGCCTTCCATAACAATCATTTTTTCACCTTGAAGTGGAAAAGCTCCTTCAAATTGAGCTAATGGTCTATTTTCAATAGATTTATTAAAAAGAAAAGCAAACACTAATAGTGCACTAAACTTAAATATTACATCTAATGTTTCTTTTTGAGTCATAATTTTTTCTCCTACTACTAATTTAAAATATAGATTTTAATTTAACTTAAGTAAGTTGATAAAGTTTCAATGAAATGAAAATATTTTTTTGCAACTTTTTTTATGAAACAATGGTCTAAATAGATTGAATTATAACACAAAACATAAAATTTTTATGCAGGCCATTAATACATACGGTTCCAAATTATATAACATTTCATTATTTGTATTAAAAAATGAAGTGTTAGCGGAAGATTCAACCCAAGAATCGTTTCAAAAAATTTGGAAAGGTCTTGATAAGTTCTCATTTAAATCATCGTTGTATACTTGGATGTATCGTATCACTTATAACAATGCTTTGTCCACATACAAAAAAGAGAAGAAACATAGAAAAAGTGATATGGAGCATGATGTTGCGCTAAAAGATTTTGATTTAACGAATAATATTACCTTGAAAGATGCCATCAAACAATTGCCATTAAATTATCGTAAAGCAATTATTATGTTTTATTTTTTAGAGTACTCAATTAAAGAGATCTCAATTGAACTATCCATTAATGAGAATACAATCAAATCTTGGTTGAAAAGAGGCAAGGAGCAATTAAAGGACTACGTTGATGAGAAATAACAACTATCCAAATATGTTTGACGAAAAAATTGTGAATGAAGAGTTTCTAGATTCTTTGCATTCTATTGCTAAAGAACCATTATCGGAAAGGATTGGATCATCTTTAAAGCCTATGAGGCTTGGTGGTGTAGTTATATTACTATTACTATATGGCAACACCATGTTTGAGTCCATATTAAAAATTTATTGGCATTATTATGCTCAATTCACTACAAAGCTTATTAATATCGAAATAGCTAGCTCCTATGGGGTTAGTCTAGTAGAATACATATTTTCAAATGCAACTTTTTTGAATTAATGAGGTCTAAATAACAAAGAAACAAATCGGAGAAAAACATGAAACAAAAAATTACAGTACTTATGCTTGCAATGTTAATTGTCAGCTGTGCCTCATTCAATGAAGCAGATGGTCAAGCTGAATTACATATCAACAAAAATATTACCACAGGTCAAGAGCTTTTAGATTTAAAAGCTGCTTTGGATGAAGGGATTATTAATCAGGAGGAATTTGAAAAACTTAGAAAAAATATTATCAATGGAAATCAAGAATTTGTGATTGATATTGAAGAGTTTGAAAATTTAGATGGTGAAGTGAGTGAAAGTGTAAAAATTCGCATTAATATTAATGGCGATGATATAGTATCTATTGATAGTGAGGAGGAATAATGTGGAGTGAAATATTACCAGTAGTTAGTTTGCTGATTCCAATAGCTGGAATGGCTATGGTTGCTTTTATAATATGGGCTGGAGTGCAAAAAGAAAATCATGCTCGATCCTTGCAACATAAAGAAATTATGCATGCAATTGATAAAGGTGTAGACGTTCCTCTTGTTCAGTCAGGTCAAAGACCGCTCGATTACTTGAGAAAAGGCATCATATGGGGAGTAATTGGTTGCATAATTATTATAGTTTTTAGCATTGAGGGTGATTTCGAAGCTGCTGGAGTTTTAGGATCTATTCCATTTGCAACCGGTGTTGGTTATCTTGTGTATTATAAATATGCGAAAAAGGAAGAAAAGGAATAATTTTACTTCATACCCAGTTAAATAAAGAAGGTCTCAATATTTGCTTGAAGTGATATTTGAGACCTTTTTTAATTAGATAAGCTTATGCTTTTTTAGGACCGGGAAAAAAGATATTAGTCGATTGTTGATACGCTTTAAAGCTTGGCCTTTTTTGAGCAGAATAGTATTCAGATGGAACAGCACCCGTAAGATATACTAAGGTGATATACATAATTCTTGAAGTATATAGTAAAGCAACTCCCCATGGCCATCCAATATCAACATATGACATTCTTCCTGTTTTCCATATTGGAATGCATACCACAAAAAGAAATAACACTAATTGACCTATACCATTAATTAGTGCGACAGATTGAAAATTATTTGAGTTAAATAGCAGTATCCAACAAGCTATAAATGGTATAAATGGTTTAAAATATTTCATTTATTTTTGATCTGGAGATTTAAATCTTGTAGAATGAGAAGTAGAGCTATGCTTTGTTTTTCTTCCTTTAACTCTTTTTCTCCAAAGTTCGAAAGAACTTCTTTTAAGATGTGTTCTCATAATTTTTCGAACGCCATTTTCTTTTAATCCAAATTGATATTCAATAGCTTCAAAGGGAGTACGATCTTCCCACGCCATTTCAATAATTCTATTTAAGTCTTTAGGGCTATAATCCAAATCCACCACCATGGCATACAAGACATTGTCCAGTAATATAATCTGACTCAGGAAGGCACAATAAATAAATCGCACCTGCTGCTTCCTGGACAGTTCCTAATCTTCCCAACGGGATCATATCTTTTGCCATCGAATGGAATTGGGCACTGACACCAACTTTAATTTCGTTTCCTTCAATATTGATGGTTGAATTTTCTTTTGAAGCATCAGCATCCGTTAAACGAGTTTGTATAAGACCAAAAGCAACTGCATTCACATTGACATGATATCTTCCCCATTCTTTTGCCATTGTTTTGGTCAGACCAACTATACCGGATTTAGCAGCCGCATAATTTATTTGTCCTGCATTGCCAAAAACTCCAGAGGTTGAAGAGATATTAACTACTTTTCGATGATTTATCAGACCTTGCTCTTTTTCTTTTAATACCAATTGTTTAATGTGAGGTTGTGCTGCTCTTAAAATTTGAAAGGGAGCAGTTAAATGGCAATCAATAATAGCTTGCCACTGCTCATCACTCATTTTTTGGATGACATTATCCCAAGTAAAACCTGCGTTATTGACAATAATGTCAATTCCTGAAAATTGATCCATTGCAGTAGCAATCACTTTATCTGCAAAGCCCTGTTCAGTAACACTTCCAATACAAGGTACTCCTTGACCACCTAGTTGTTCAATTTGGTGTAAAGTTTCTTCTGCTGGAATTTTATCCAAATCATTAACGACAATTTTCGCACCTGCTTTTGCTAATTTGAGAGCTAGAGCTTGCCCAATCCCTCTTCCAGATCCAGTGATAATAGCCACTTTATTTTCGAAAATTTTCATTGAACTAAAGTTAAGTAAAACTGTGAATCAATAGGAATTAATTTTACACTCAAAATGATTGGTAAAATCAAATTATTCTACTATTTTGACCAAAATGAGTTTTCACAGTAAAAATATTGTAATTACTGGAGCTTCTTCTGGAATTGGAGAAGCAGTGGCCAAAGAATTTTTATCACTGGGTAGCAAAGTGATTCTTATTGCACGCAGTATTGATAAGATGAAAGATTCTTTTAAAAATTATCCTGCAGAAAACGTTTCTTTTTACCCTTTTGATCTTACTAATCTTGATGGAATTGAAGGATTAATCAGCAAGATTATTACTGAACACAAGCAAATAGATATCTTATTTAATAATGCTGGAATAAGTCAATTTGGCCAATTTCAAGGTTCTTCTTTAAAAGTAATTAACGACATCATGCAATTAGATTATTTTTCAGTAGTTTATATGACCAAATATGTTTTAGAGCATATGATCAAAAATGGAACAGGTCATATTGTGACTAATACCAGTGTTGCAGGGAAGATCCCTTCAAGAAACCGTACTGCCTATTCTTCCGCGAAGTATGCATTACATGGTTTTTTCGATTCGCTTCGTATTGAAGTAGCCAATCAAAATATTGATATTACTCTTGTAGCTCCAGGCAGAGTTGATACAGGGATTGGAATTTCAGCGCTCACTGAAAGTGGAAAGCCCTACGGCAAAAATGATCGAGGACATTCCAATGGACTTTCAGTTCAAAATGCCGCTAAAAAAATTATCAAAGCTATTAAATCTAAGAAAAGAGAGGCAGTAATTTCCAAATGGTCAGATATAGCCAATTTAGGGATTATACTTCGTAATTTTTTTCCTTCCTTATATTTCGCATTAGCAAAAAAAATCAAAGCGTAAATGAAATTTACAATTTTAGACGATCCTCGCTATAATCATTTAGCAAAACCTCGAACGGTATTATTCCAGATTTTTTCGTTCATTTTCGATTTATATGCAAATTCCATGCTATTGTTTTATGCGAGAGTAAAAATTATTGGTAAAGAAAATATCCCAAAGGATACTCCTTTTATTTTCGTAAGTAATCATAATAGTCATATGGATATTGCAGTTTTAGCATTTTCCACAAAAATGGGATATGAAAAATTTGGATTTTTAGCGGCCAAGGACTATTGGTTTGATAACACATTTAATAGAATATTTTTCAAAAATTTTATCAATCTTATTCCAATCAGTCGAAATACTTCAGGTAAAGATTCAATTGATATTGAGGATACTTTTTTGCTCACTAAAGCTTTTATGAGTTTAAATAATAATATTATTATGTTTCCTGAGGGTTCAAGAGGTGAGGCAGGACAACTCCAGCGTTTTAGAAAGGGAGCAATGAGATTTTCAATGGGATTAAATGTTCCAGTTTTACCTGCTGCTATCATTGGAACAGACAAAGTTTGGCCGAAAGGTGAGTGGTTTATGAAACCTGGGAAAATAACAATTAAAATCCTTCCTCCAATCTATCCTAAGGATTCTTCTCAAATGTCAGAACAAGAGGTCAATAAGGAAATTTCTTCAAAAACTAGTGAACTGCAACAGATTGTAGAGCAGGGGCTTGCAGAATTAACTTCGTGATTTTGTTAGAAAGTTCGAGAAAAAAAATAGAAGAACAGCAAAAAAAACATCCTCAAACGGACTTGCTTTGGGTACTCCATAATTCCAAATGACTACTAAGAAGAGCCATAGGAGAAAAATCTTATATTGCATTGATTAACCGAAAAGGTACCAAGTTTTATTAGGGACCATCACTAGAAGGAAAAAAATAAAGTATACTAGTGCTATAAACCCAAAGATTTTTAATACAGTTATCGTGTTGTTATCCATTTATTTACCAATTAAACGTTTGAATATAGTGATTTCAGGAAATAAAATATGCACTCTTTTTTGATAGTCTTTATACTCTGGTCTTGTACGTAGTATTTTATTTTCAATCCAAGGAATACTGGCAAACATGAACATTAAAGTCATGCTAATCGGAGCTAATATCAAATAATTGAATCCTT
>Ga0255768_10005281_pt1 | contig 12446 bp, 11 predicted proteins | sample 071ome_33_FD_179983 | JGI IMG/M metagenome (GOLD analysis project Ga0255768, IMG submission 179983) | Coastal salt marsh microbial communities from the Groves Creek Marsh, Skidaway Island, Georgia - 071412AT metaG (version 2) | ecosystem: Environmental > Aquatic > Marine > Intertidal zone >...
AAAGCGGATACATGATAGATTCTTTTCATGGTATTTTTGGAATTGAAGAACTGCCATATGCAATGAGTGTGACGGTTAGCCTTTTTGTATTTATAGTGGTTGTAAACTCTTTGAATCTTATTGACGGTGTTGATGGGCTTGCATCTCTACTGTCTTTAAAGTTTTTCTTTGTTATTGGGGCAATACTTTCTGTTTCATCGAAAGAGATGGAGCTTGTTGTTCCTGTTATTGTAGGAGCTATAGTTGGGTTTTTAGCATACAATTTTAACCCGAATAAAAAAGTTTTTTTAGGCGATACTGGATCTTTGTTATTGGGATCAATAATGGCATTCTTTATCTTTTATACATTAAACAGCTCTTCATTTATCGTTACTGACGGTTATATGTCAAGACCCTTGTTTGTAATACTGCTATTGATTTATCCTCTTGCAGATACTTTAAGAGCTTTTGTTATAAGGGTCTATAAAAAGCAATCTCCTTTTGTTGCTGATAGAATTCATCTACATCACCGATTGTTGAATAAGGGCGTTAGTCATTGGAGGGCATCCGTCACAATCTTAATTTTATCCATCAGTGTTCTTTTAGTTGGATTTCTTTTATCGCAGGATTTTCCACTTGGAATTACTGTTATGATTCTTTTTGTTTATTTAAGCATTTTATATTACACCATTTTTAAATGATAAGACTTCTGTTTATTTTGTTTTGTTTTCTAGCTTTTTCTCAGGAGGAAAAAAAAATTATTTCTGATAAAGCTAAAGAGGGGTTTAAAAAAGGAGTGTTGCTTAAGCCACCCCCTGTTGAACAAAAAGTTTTTTCAAATGAGGAGGTGTCAAGAAGGTTGTTGGACAATGATTTTTTGATTGTAAATGGTCCTGGAATTTATTTTAATATATTAACTAAAAGCGGTTATTTTCTTGGGAATATTGAGACAAAAAGATTTAATTTTTTTAAATACAAAAGTCCTTTGCCAAAAGAATTATTTAATGATCAATCAGGTTCAGAAATAGACCTTCAGGCCTTAATTCCTTTAAAAGCTGTCTCAGATAGCCAAAGAAAAGAATTCAATCAACAAAGAGTTTATTTATTGTATCCTGGCGGTGGGATTCTATATGAATTTTTTAATGGTTCTGTTAATAGAATTGATAGTTCTTTTGCCCAAAGAAATCAATATGCCGGAGCTTTTTTTAGTTATAAAAACCAGCTTTATCTACTTGGCGGATATGGTTTTTGGAAAACAAAATCCATTTTAACAAAATTTAATTTTAACTCTGGTGATTGGGAGTATATAAAAACAAGCGGAAATTTACCTGAAGGAATAAACAATCCTGTCTTTGTTTTAAAAAACAACATTCTTCACTTATTTAATTTTTCTGAAAGACCACAAAATCAACTTGATGTAAAAAACCCAAATCTATATTCTTTAAATATGGAGACTCTAAACTGGGGAAAGGGCGGGTTAATCAATCCTCATTTTTTAGAACTAAAAAACAATTCTGCAGACAGGTTTTTTAATATAAACGGAAAAACAATAATAAGTAAGGTCCAAAGTCCAACGATTTTTGAAATAGATCTTGACAATAATAAAATAAAAACATATGCAGACAACCTTCTATTGTATAAGAGCGCAGGAAAATCAATTGTCAAGAATAATATTATAATTAGCGCTGTTAGAAACACATCCAATAATAACAACTCTATAACCTATTATGATTTAAGCAATCTTGAAAAAAGTGTTGTTTCAGAAGAATATTTTATAAGAGGGTCTATAAGCTTTGTTAACTACCTCATTGGGGGCGGGATTGCATTAATCATCATTTTGATTTTTTTATGGCTTTCAAATGACAGGGTTAGTAAATCTTATTTTGTAAGCAGCAACTCCTTATTTAATTCATTAAATCAAATTAATTTAGATCCAGATGAGGCAAAAGTGATTTTACTTTTCACAAAAAAAGAAGTTGTTCCAAATAAAGAGATTCTTGTACTGTTTGAAGAAAAAGGAAAAACCAAAGATTTTGCAACAAAGAGAAAAAACAAAACAATTGAAGGCTTAAACAAAAGATTTAAACAGGTTTTTGGAAAAAACATCATTGTAAAAGAAAAGGATGAGTTAGATTCTCGTCTAACCAACTATGCGCTGAATAATAAAATCAAATTATTTAAAAAGTAGAAATATTGTTCAAGAGTCCGTCTACAAAATCTCTATTGTTTGATAGTCTAGGAACTTTATTTTGACCTCCTAATTTTCCAATAGATTTCATGTAGCGATTGAATGTCCCTTTAGATAATTTTTTGACCTCTAAGGTTTTTAAAACCTTGCCTTTAATTAGGTCCTTATAGTAAATATTTTTTTCTTGAACCCTTTTATCTAAAAACTTTTCAAACTCTTTAATATTGATTTCTAATTCCTCGAATTCTATAAACCATTCGTGGCATGGCAGCTTATTGCCATTTTCAATTTTGGGAGCAACTGTAAATTCTGAAATGCTTAAATCAAATTTCTTTGCGGCTTCTGACAAACTTTGCTCAACCTCAGACGCGATAACATGTTCTCCAAAAGCCGAAATAAAATGCTTGTACCTTCCAGTGACTAAAAGTTTTGGAGGGGCGAGCGAAGTAAACATCACGGTGTCGCCCGTGTTATAAGCCCACAAACCAGCATTTGTAGACACAATTAAGACATAATTTATGTTTAATTCAATGTTTGAAAGATTGAACCTTTCAGGGTTGTTTTTTTCAAAATCTTCGATCTTAATAAACTCAAAGTATATTCCTGAATCGTATTGTAAAAGCAGGGATTTGTCATTTTGGTTATTTTGATAGGCGAAAAAACCTTCAGAAGCAGGAAAATATTCAATAGAGTTTATTTTTTTTCCAATGAGTTTATTAAATATTTTTTCATAAGGCGAGTAGTTAACACCCCCATATATATACAAAGAAAATTTTTCAAAAAGCTGACTAATATTTTGTTTGTTGTTTAAATAAAGAAGTTTTTCAAAATACATTTGAACCCAAGATGGAATTCCGCCAATGACCGTCATTTCCTCTTTGGATGTTTCATCACAAATTTTGAGTATTTTTTCTTCCCAATTATCAATGGAATTGGTTTCCCATGAAGGCATATTGTTTCTTCTTAAATATGAAGGAATATAATGAGCAACAATTCCAGAAAGTCTTCCTGTTTTAATTCCATTGATTTCTTCTAGCACTGGAGAGCCTTGTATAAAAATCATCTTACCATCTAGAAATTTTGTGTTTCCTGTTTTGTTTATGTAAAACAATAGCGCGTTTCTAGCGGATTTTATCTGATTAGGCATTGACTCTTTTGTTATAGGTATGAGCTTTGCACCACTAGTTGTTCCTGAGGTTTTGGCAAAATACTTTGGTTTTCCTGGCCATAAGACATTTTCGCCTCCTTCCTTTACTTTTTCTATATAACCGTAAAGCTGTTCATAGTCTCTTACAGGAACATTGTTACAGAAATCTTTGTGTGAAAATATATTAGAAAAGTTATGATCTGTGCCAAACTCAGTGGTTTTTGCTTTTTTAATTAATTGTTTAAGAGTTTTAACCTGAAGCTCTGGAGCTTTGTTGTATGTAGATTCAATTTTCTTTACGACAATTAAAGAAAAAAGCTTGGCCAAACATCTCTTTAACATTTTAAAAGGTTATTAAGTCTTCTGGATTAATTGGTCCTTTGTCATCCCAAATCTCAAGATGAAGATGTGGGCCTGTTGTGTTTTCACCTGTGTTTCCAGATAGAGCAATGATCTGTCCTGATTTCACAAAGTCTCCTTTTTCAACACTTGAAGAGTGGTTGTGTTTATATATTGAAGAAATATTGTTTTTATGAAAAACCAACACTGTGTGTCCTGTCCCAATTGATTGCTCTGAAAAAATAACAATTCCATCAGCAACAGCCTTTACTGGTGTTTTTTCTTTTAAAACAATGTCAACTCCATAGTGTTTTTCTGGAACGCTAAATCTTTGCGAAATTATACCATTGACTGGTGGTTGTAAGTTTAGCCCAATTTCTGAGCTAGATGTTTCGATAACATTAAACCTATCTTCTCTTTCAACAAGCCTCCTTAAAACAGAGTCTTGAATATTCACTGGTCTGTTTAGCTCTGATAAATCTACCTTAATTAATTCAGTGTCTGACTGGTATTTATTGCTGTACTCTTCACCTGAAATTGTGGCTTGTAGCGCTAAGGCATACTGCTGATAGTCTTCAAGAATAATCATTACAGAATCCAAAAGTCTGATGTTTTCTACAGCTTGAACCCTAATTTCTGTTGTGTCATAGCCAGGAATATATTCTTTTATAGGTGTAAAAAATATTATTGAAGCAGTAATTGAAACTAAAAAAAGAATAACAGCAATAGAGGCCGAAAGGACATTTAGCTTTGATAATCTTAAAGCAAACCTTTCTTCATAATTTTCTTCATTCAATACTACAAGCCTGTAGTTGTTTGAGGCTGGATTTGTGTTTTTGTTATTCTTTTTTGAACTCATTTGAAACAAAGATAATCATCAATTATAATTTAATTTTTATGAAATAAATAATGTGTAGTTTTTATTTATATTTTTGTTAAAAATATTCTTATGAATTTAAGTTTAATATTGTTAGCGCTAGGCCCAGGTCAAATTGTTTTAATTGCTTTGGCTATTATTTTACTTTTTGGAGTCAATAAAATTCCCCAACTTATGAAAGGTTTAGGTAAGGGTATTAAGGACTTCAAAGAGGAAATGAAAGATGATTCAAAAATAGAAGACGGAGAGGAAAAGTAATTATCTTTTTCCTATTACCATAGATTTTATAACCGCCTCCAGTTCGATCATCTTGTCTCTTTTTCTTTGCGAAGGAGAAAAAACAAACCCTTCAACATATAAAAGGCTTTTATTCAATGTGTCTTTAATAATATAATTTATAAAAGGCCCGCCCATATAGTCTCCCTTCACTTCCCATGTGCCGCGTGTTTCAATTGCGTCAAATCCATTTACCGACTGGTAAGATATATAGGGGAGGTACTCTTTCTCTGTTATCATGTAGCTGTTTTCAACTCTCCCAGGAATAAATTCTTTACCAATTGAGTCTCTCAATGAAACCACGTCATTTAGGTTTATCTTTTCAAAATCAGAAACAGAAATGTTAAGGTCTTTAATTATTAGGTTTGATGTGCCATTCTTTAATGGTTTTTGAAGCCATACAGTTTGTGGTTCGTTTTTAAATACTGAATATGCAGATGGAATCTTTATAGAAATCTTCAAAGAATCTAGACCAGTATCTTTTAATAGGGAGTTGAGAATTCTGTTTTTGTTTTCTTTAATTTCTCCATTTTGAAATTTGGCTGATGAAAATTCGAAGGAGCTTAATATTCCTTGAATTATAGATTCATTATTTAGGCCTGAGACTTCTAAAAAAAGCTGAGGACTAGCGTACCTGTCTCTAATCATTCTTGGCTTGTCGTTTTTCTTTTTATTTATGTAAATAATATTTCTTGCAGTTCTGCCAAAGCCTGTGAAAGCCTCATAAGGAATGTAGTTCAAAGTAAATGCTTCCTCTACTTGTGGTAAACCAATAAATTCAGATGCATATTTGTCTCTTATTGCGTCTCCAATTTTTCCCTCCCATGAAGGCTTGTCAATTATAACTGAAATTGAGTTAATTCTTCCTGAAGATTGGGGTTTAAAGTTTTTAACCTCTTTGTCACAAGAACCAAGTATTAATACAGTAAGAAAAACTTTAATAATTCTCATTCTTAATTTTCTAAAGCGCTTATACCTGGCAGTTTTTTTCCTTCTAGACTTTCAAGCATTGCACCACCTCCAGTAGACACATAACTAACGCTGTTTTGAAGATTAAACTTTTTTACTGCGGCAACTGAATCTCCGCCACCAACAAGTGAAAAAGCTCCGTTCTCTGTACTTCTAGCCACTGCGTTCCCAACAGATTTTGTTCCATTAGAATAATTTGAGAACTCAAAAACTCCAACAGGCCCGTTCCACAATATTGTTTTAGAATTCAAAATCACCTCTTTAAAAATTTCTAGTGATCTTGGGCCAGCATCCATCCCTTCAAAATTCTCTGGTATTCTATCAATTTCAAATATATTTTGTTCACCGTCATTACTAAATTCTGTTGAGCAGATAACATCAACAGGAAGATGGATTTTGACATTTTTATTTTTAGCTGATTGTAAAATATCTAGAGTTGTATTTATCATTTCGTCTTCATGAATTGAATTTCCAATACTTCCGCCAAGGGCTTTGACAAAAGTAAAAGACATTCCGCCTCCAATAATTATATCATCAACAACGTCCATTATATTTTCTACAATTGGGATTTTTGTGGAAATTTTTGCGCCGCCTAAAATAGCAAGAACTGGTTTTTCGCCTGATTTCATGACTTTATCAATGGATAAAACCTCTTTTTCAAGTAGTTTGCCAAAGAACTTGTCTTCAAAAAACTGAGCAATAATAGTTGTAGAGGCATGGGCTCTGTGAGCTGTTCCAAAAGCGTCGTTTATATAACAATCAGCTAGTTTTGAAAGCTCCTCTGCAAATACCACATCACCTTCCGTTTCTTCTTTATGAAACCTTAAGTTTTCTATCAATAAAATTTCTCCCGGATTTAGGTTTTTCGATTTAGATTTTGCATCTGGCCCGACAACATCTTTAGATAGTAAAATTTCTGAGCCGAGAACATGCTCAACTTCTTTTGCAATGTTGCCCATAGACAGGCTTTTATCAACGCCTTTTGGCCTTCCTAAATGACTCATTAAAATACATGATCCCCCATCAGAAATAATTTTTTTTATTGTGGGAGATGCTGCTACTATTCTGCTGTTATCTGTAACCTCACCATTGTTTAACGGAACATTAAAGTCAACTCTAATTATTGCTTTTTTATCTAAAAAATTATACTGATCTATTGTGTTCATATTCTTTTTCAAAGATATGTCATTTGTAAGAGAATATCGTTTATTTTTAAAGCATTAGTTAATGGAAAATCATAGCCAAATAGAAGAGTTAAAAAAAATTGCAGACAGCAAGAGGGTTCCTAACGCAATAATGCTTTATGGATCAAATGACGAAAAACTAAAAGCTGCTTTAGATTTTTCTAAAATGATACTCGGCCTTAATCTTGATTCGGAAAAAAAACAATTAAGTGAAATGATGTGTGATAAGCTAAACCACCCTGATTTTCATTTGATTTTCCCTATACCTTCCTCGACAAAAAAAGATGAAAACATCTGCGATTTTTATGCTACTAATTGGAAAGACTACGTTCTTGATTCCAAATTAAAAGCAAGTCTAAGTGGGTGGAAAGATGTGCTTAATTGCGGGAACAAACAGCTTGGAATTGGTGTTGATAGTGTTTCAAGATTAATAAAAAAACTTTCTGTGTCCTCATTTAACAGTCAATACAAAGTAGTGGTCTTTTGGGAAGCAGAAAGGCTTAATGTCGAAGCCTCGAACAAGATTTTAAAAACAGTTGAAGAGCCAGGAAACAAAACAGTGTTTATTTTTTTATGCAAAAGAAAAACAGACTTATTGCCTACTATTGTTTCAAGGTGTCAGACAATTGGTTTTAACAACTCCTTTACGGACGAGGGGTCTTCTGAATTTGAAAAATTATTTGGCGAGCTTTTAAGGAACGCTTTCTTAATCAGAAAAGACTTAACACAAGGAGCTAAGATAATTAGCTGGGCAAGCAAAGCTTCAAGGCTGGACAAAGAGAGTCAAAAATCTTTTTTTAGATTTTCAATTGAACTCATACGACAGTCTTTTCTTAAAAATATTAATGCCACAAGCTTAGTAAATTTTGAAGCTAAAACAGATTTTAATTTTGATTCCTTTTCAAAATACGTTACAAAAAACAATATTGAAGAGCTTTGTGCCCAATTTGAAAATGCAAATTACCAAACAACAAGAAACGGAAACTCAAACATGATAATGACTGGACTGGCTCTAGGTCTTACAAAATCAATCCACAAATACTAGCTGTTGTGTTTATAACAATTTTGTTAAAAAAATAACGCACACAAAATAGCTTTATTTTAGCTTAAAACAAAAAACAAACACCGCACAAGCCACTACCAAACAAAAGCTTTTAAAACGGCTTATTTTAAGTTTTTTAACACATATACATGCGAGCTTGCTTGTTTTGTGAAAAAGAAGCAAAGATTTGAAAGTGTGCCAATGAAAAACCCTTTTAAAAAATAGAAAAGACTTTGTTTGTATTTTTCAGACATCATTGAAATATAAAACGAATCTAAAAACAACGGCTTGGTTTTAACAACTTCAAAACCTAATTTGTTAGCAGCCTTAACAAAACCTTTTTTTGTAAAATGAACCCTGTGTCTTGGCGTGTCATATGCTGCCCAAAATTTTGAATAAAATTTTGAATCAAAAGAGTCGTAGTTTGGAAGAGCTACAATCACGGTGCCGTTTTTAGAAAGCATTTGTTTTGTTTTGTTTAAGGCTTTCGCGTAGTCCGAAACATGTTCTAATGAATGCCAAAAAGAAATTAAATCATATTGATTCGGAAGATCTTCTAGATTGGAGCTCGCGCTCAAGGATTTATTCTTACAAACCGAAACAGCCAATGAGCTTGTATCATAACCATATGACGCAACTCCTTTTTTATTCATTGAGTTAATAAGTTTTCCAACACCACAGCCATAATCCAAATAAGTGTTTACACCGCCCAGCTGTAACATAAAAGAGGTTTTCTTTTTGACCATGATTTTAGAAAAAAAATCAAAGAAAAAGGACATCAAAGTCTTGTTACTGGAGTGAGATAAATAATCAGTCGTATTATAGTATTTGTCTATTTCTTCATCAGCAACCACAGGATACGTAAAAGAAATTCCGTTTTCTTTTTCTTCTACAAAAAATAGCTCATTAGTGACTAAATAATCCCTAGTTTCAATTGAATTACCGCTATTTGTTCCACGTGAAACCATAACCTTATCTTCCCATAAACACAAGCATTGCGCTTATGTCAGCTGGTGAAACACCGCTAATTCTTGAAGCTTGTGACAAGGTTTTAGGCTGAATTTCCTCTAGCTTAGATTTCGCTTCAGACGACAGTGATTTTAGCCTTGAATAATCAAAATCATCAGGAACTTTAATGTTTTCTAGATTGTTTAGTTTTTCTGCATTTGCCTTTTCTTTATCAATATATCCAGAGTATTTTATTTGAATCTCAGCCTGCTCAAAAACATCATCATTAATGTTGTTTTCAAGAACATAGCTTGATATGGCTTCAAGCTTTGAAACATCTTCTTTTACAATATTAGGCCTACTGTAAAGCTTTCTGAGCTTCATAGACTGGGAAATTTCTTTTGAGCTTTTGTTAGAAAGAATAGGGTTAATTTCATCTGGCTTAACACTTAAATTAGAAATAAAGTCGATAAACTTATTTGTATTATTGATTTTTGAATTAACAATAGACAAACGATCATTGGATGCTAGCCCGATGTTGTGAGACAAATGTGTTAATCGAATGTCAGCATTGTCTTGGCGTAAAAGCATTCTAAACTCAGCTCTAGACGTAAACATTCTATATGGCTCCTCAGTTCCTTTAGTAATCAAATCATCTATCAGCACACCAATATAGGCCTGGTCCCTATTTAAAACAAACGCCTCTTTACTGTTGATAGAGAGATGGGCATTAATACCGGCCATTAAACCTTGTGCAGCGGCCTCTTCATAGCCTGTTGTTCCGTTAATTTGCCCTGCGAAAAACAAATTTTTAATTGGCTTAGTTTCTAGTGAATGTTTTAGTTGGGTGGGAGGAAAATAATCATACTCAATAGCATAGCCAGGTCTAAAAAACTTAACATCCTCAAATCCAGGAACCGATTTTAAGGCTTTATACTGTATTTCTTCAGGCAAAGAAGTGGAAAACCCGTTTACATAAACCTCAACGGTGCTCCAACCCTCTGGCTCTACAAAAATCTGATGCCTTTCCTTGTCTGCAAACCTGTTAATTTTATCTTCAACGGACGGACAATAACGGGGTCCAACAGACTTAATTCTTCCGTTAAACATGGGCGAACGATCAAATCCTTCTCTTAACAAGCCGTGTGTGACCGGATTAGTGTATGTCACGTGGCAACTTCTTTGTTTGGAAAGCTTTGGTGATGAAGGTAAAAAAGAAAAGTTTCTAGGGTTAATGTCGCCAGGCTGCTCTTCCATTTTGTTATAATTTAGAGTTCTTCCATCAACACGAGGAGGTGTTCCTGTTTTCATCCTGCCGGAACTAAAGCCAAGCTCTACCAGGTCTTCAGTAATACCAAAAGACGCTTTTTCACCAGCTCTTCCGCCGCCAAATTGTTTTTCACCAATATGAATTAACCCGTTAAGGAAAGTTCCGTTTGTTAAAACAACGGTTTTAGATCTTATTTCTAAGCCTAGCTGTGTTGAAACGCCTTTGATTGTGTTGTTTTCAACCAAAAGACCAGTAACGGAGTCTTGATAAAAATCAAGGTTTGGGGTTTGCTCTAAAAACTCTCTCCATTTTTGAGAAAACATCATTCTGTCGCTTTGTGCTCTGGGGCTCCACATTGCTGGGCCTTTAGATCTGTTGAGCATCTTGAACTGTATGGCACTATAATCAGTAACCAAGCCACTGTAGCCGCCAAGAGCATCAATTTCTTTTATAATTTGACCTTTTGCAATTCCTCCCATAGCGGGGTTACATGACATTTGAGCAATATTCTGCAGGTTCATGGTTATTAAAAGAGTAGAGCTGCCCATATTAGCAGATGCTGCAGCCGCCTCACTTCCAGCATGGCCGGCTCCTACTACAATAACGTCATATTCTTTTTTAAACATACCTACCGTTTCACGTGGAACATTGAGAGGGCTAAAGCCTCTTGTTTTCTAATTTCTTTTTTTTCTGAACTAGTTTTGTCGTTAAAACCAATAAAATGCAATACGCCATGAATCATAACCCTGCGCAATTCCTCTTCAAAATCTACACCAATCTGGGTTGCGTTTTCTTTAACTCTGTCAACTGAAATGGCAATATTCCCCGAAACAACTTGATCGGAAGTTTCGTCAAAAGATATTACGTCAGTATAATAATCATGTTTTAAAAACTTGATATTCAGGTCTTTAAGGTCTTCATCATTAAAAAAAGCGTAAACAAGGCTGCCTAGCTTGTATCCTTTTGAGTTGACAACACGTGAAACCCAATTGCTAACATGTTCTTTGTTAGAAAGCTCAAAATCAGTATTATAGACAAAATCTATTGACATAATTCGGTGCAAATATAGTTTTTAAGGACGATATGTGTAAAAGCAATAATTTATATATTTGGCAGGTGAAGGATTTAAAATATTTGTTTGCCTATACAGTCCCCTTGTCAGCGTATTTGTCTTTTTCGTCTACAGGGCTTTTAACGTATGCTGCTGTTATTTATGCATTTGGTGTTATTCCTGCTTTAGATGTTTTGTTTGGAACAAGCGACGAAAACCTTCAAGAGGATGAAGAAAACAAAAAGAAGGTTAATCCGATTTTTGACTTAATGCTTTACATAAACCTTCCGATTGTTTTTATTCTTTTATATTATTTTTTTAATCAAATTGACAGTAATGTTTACTCTACGTCGGAACTTATAGGTCTTTCGTTATCAGCTGGAATTTTGTTAGCAACAAATGCCATCAATGTTGCTCATGAATTATGTCACAGGAAAAATTACTTTGAAAAATTTATTGGAAAAATGCTATTTATGCCTTGCCTTTATATGCATTTTTACATAGAGCATAATTTTGGACACCATATAAAAGTGGCTACACCAGATGATGGTGCAACTGCAAAATACAACCAAAGTGTTTATAGTTTTTGGTTTACTTCAACAACAAAACAATATGTTGACGCGTGGAAAAAGCAAATGGAGCTTTTAAAAATGAAAAAGCTTAGTTTCTTCTCAATTAAAAACGATATGCTTTGGTATCATGTTATTCAGCCCGCTTATCTTTTAACTGTTTTTGCTGTGTTTTCGGCTAAAGCTTTGATTTTTGCAATAATAGTTGGAACAATAGCGTTCCTTTTCTTAGAGTGTATTAACTACATTGAGCACTATGGATTACTTAGAAATAAGAACGCTTCGGGAAGATATGAGAGAGTGCAGTCACACCACTCCTGGAACTCTAATCATAATATTGGAAGAATTGTCCTTTATGAGTTGACAAGGCACAGTGATCATCATTTTAAATCTGCAAAAAAGTATCAGATTTTAAAATCATATGAAGAAAGTCCGCAACTTCCTTTTGGCTACCCAGCCTCAATACTTTTAAGTTTCGCGCCTCCCTTGTGGTTCAAAATAATGAATCCTTTGGTGCCCAGAAAAACTGAAGAAAAAAAGTAAGAATTAAGCTCAACAACGTATTTTTGCAATAATGTCTAACAAAACAAGACTTAGGTTTGCGCCA
>Ga0255768_10005287_pt1 | contig 12440 bp, 30 predicted proteins | sample 071ome_33_FD_179983 | JGI IMG/M metagenome (GOLD analysis project Ga0255768, IMG submission 179983) | Coastal salt marsh microbial communities from the Groves Creek Marsh, Skidaway Island, Georgia - 071412AT metaG (version 2) | ecosystem: Environmental > Aquatic > Marine > Intertidal zone >...
TAATAGATGCAGTTATATTAGCTGGTTCTCTTGGTGTAGTAAAAGTAGCTGAACAGCTTGCAAGAGCCTTTTTAGATGACGGAGTTTTGACATTGGAAGAAATAAACGATAGTTTTGCTATAATAGATAGAAAGAAGTAAATATGATTTATAAAAACGAAAAAGGAACAATTGTTCAGATTCTAAATACAAAAGAATCTAAAACATATAGCTTTGTACATTTGTACGAAAAAGGTGGGTGCGTATGTCCAGATGGATGCGGATGTTCAAAAGGAGATGATAACTAATGTCAGATTCAGATAAGAGTAATGGTTTTACTAATAAAGAAATGTTACACATGCTTCTTGCAAATCAGCAAGAAATGGACAAAAAGTTAGACCAAATGCAAAGTGACCTCAATGGTAAGGTCGGTAAAATGGAAATTATGGGCTTTGTATTAATGCTTTCAGCCATCCTTATGATAGCCAACAACTGGGTATCTTTATTCTAAAAAATCCCGAAAGGGGGTTCTATGTCAGAAATATTACTAATAATAATAATTGGTATATTATCTTTTATTAGCTTGGGTTGGGTAGTTTATATATCAAATAAATTTTTAAAGTTTTTTATTCCTATTGTAAAGGAGATACGTGATGAGCAGAAAAAAAATTAATAGATGTGTTGAGTGCAAAGAGGCACTCAGACATATACAAAATAATCAATGGATGTGTCAACAATCGCCTACTAAGTGTAAATTTTCAACAAAAGTAGTGTATTTAAACAATCCTAATGAAGAAGAAGAATGAGCTTATGGGAAATATCACTGTCAATATTATCTGTGGCATTACTTTATTATATTGTTTATATAATTTGGCGAGACTCTTAAAAGAATAAATAACAATTTAGAAAAAAAAGTTTAGATTATAATTGTTCTGTTATAATGTCTCCTATGAGAGAATTATATTTCTATAATGCTGTAGTTGATAAAGTTGTTGATGGGGATACCCTAGATGTAACTATTGACCTAGGCTTTAATATATGGATTAAAGAAAGATTGAGACTATATGGTATCAATTGTCCAGAAACTCGTACAAAAGATGCTGCTGAGAAAGAAAGAGGTCTTAAAGCTAAAAAGTACGTGCAAAACCATATAAACGCAACTGGTGGAGAAATTCAAATACAGTCATTTGGTAAAGGAAAATACGGTAGAGTTTTAGCAGAAGTTTGGGCTGGAAAAAATAATATTAATGAATTATTAGTTCAAAATAATCATGCTGAAATCTACATGACAGATTAATTTTTTAAAGAGGGGGAGCAAGCTTAGCGTCAAACAAGCCTATCTCAGCATCTCTGCACTTCTTATATTTTCTATAAGAAAGATTCCCTACTTTTCCCAATTGTTAGAGCAGTATGTTACGACTAGGTGTACATTTTTGGTACATAATAAGTCTAGCCTTGCCTAAGTTCTATCACTTCTTAGACTTGCGATTCTATCGCCCACTACAATCTACTGAAGTAGTTCTCGGCATTGCCAAGGTTACCAAACAAGCTCCCTTACGACTTAAACTTCTTTTTCTTGAAGTATCATAGAAGCTACAGTAATTCTTCTACTACCTAGTCTACACTGTTCTTTTGCCATATCTAGAAAAGCAGACAATTCTCCAGTTCTGAATTTAGATAATGGAGAGTTTTTATTTATATGACCTTTGTTCTCCATTTCTTTAATATTAAGTTCTATCTCTTTGCCTCTACTGTAGTAAGCAACTGCAACTTCATATAAAGAGTTGACACCTACATTAACTGGCATAGGTTGTCTGTGAAGTAAAACATCAATATAGTTTTTAATTTCTGCTCTAAGACTTTCTAAATCATTTATACCACTAGGTACAGCTATAATTAAATCTTCTAGTTGTTGCAATTCTCTCATGCCTTGACCGACTTTAAAAATCTAGTTCCTATTCTATGAAACTCTTCTGGGTCTTCGCCTAAAACACTAAGACAAATATCGTAATCTTCTTTATTGTCTGGAAGTGGTATATTTATCAATTGACCACTATTTCTTGTGCATTCTGAATTTGCACATGTCAAAAGCATTTCTACCCAACCATTTCTATATCTAGTAGGCATACCTTTTTCAAACTCTGAAGGGTCAAAAATTGTCCAAGAAAAAGGAACCATTATTTCCCAACATTCCTTATCAAGTTTGTCATCATCTTCATCGCACCATCTCCAGTACTCACTATCTAGGTCTATTTTTTCAGTTCCATCCCAATTGTGCCTATCAAAGTAAAGAATTTCTAAACCTTGAGATGCTGTTAATTTACTTGCCATATTATTTCTTCTCCTCATCTATTATCAAACTATAAAAATAGTTTAAATATTGATTTCTTTTTTCTATTGGTATCCATATATTAATCATTACAGCCGCATGCATCAAGAGGTTTTTTATTTTTCTATCTGCTGCGCCTTCATTCATAATAAATCATCATACCATACTTTAATTGTCAACGAAGACAATTTCTACATTATTTTTTTCAGCCCAAGTAAGAAGGTTCCATTCTCCCATCTCACTATCCCAACCAGTAACATCATAAGTATCGCCATTACAAAGTATAAAAGTAAATTGTATTTGAACACTTACTCCGTCATCATAAGCAGTTATGTGGTCAATACCTTTTATATGTGTAAACCAAAACAAATTAGGATGTTCGCAAACATTTAAAGGTTCTGGCTCTGGTTTTGGCTCAATTTGTCTATATCCATTGAATACAATACCTTGTTCCATAAGTTGCAAGGCATATACTTCATCAATGAAATCTGTTGTAAATACATTACTATTACAGCTTTCTACTGTATAAGACCAACCAAAGTCTTCTCTATAGTAAGCAATATACTTCTCGTCATACTCACATTCTGGAATATACAGAGTAGTTGAAGTTGTTGAAGTAGAAGTAGTTGTTACTGTACTATAATCAATAACCTCTGTAGGTGTTATATCTACTTCAGCATAAAAGCTGCTAATTAAACTTATTAATAAAATAAATGTTTTAAACATTAAAACCTTTCAAATCTGAAATAGGTACTTCATAGTAAGGAGCACCTTTGTTTTGCTTTATAGGATATTTAATAACATCCTCTCTTTTCATCCACCCACAGATAATAATTTCATTTGGCGTAACTGTATCGTTATATTTGCAACCAACATAAATATCTTTAGGTTTATCTTCATCGTGTATCTTAGGCATTATGTACTTGTAGTACATTTTCGTAGCAGTTTTAACTTCTGTTTTTTTGCCATTGATAAGTAAATCTTTATCATCAGTTATTCCAGAAGTATCAAGACCTTTTGATTTATATTCAACATTCCAATTAGGATTGCTTTCAGCCCAATCTGAGAAAGCAAATTCAGCAACAATACCTTTCCAAGCATCAACTCCATTGTATCTGTATTTACCAAAAGGTGTTTGCTTGAAAGCCTCTATTTGAGCTTTAGCTATATCAATATACTTATCTAGTACTACTACATTAATCATTACCCCCATTCTAAGGTATAAAGAAAAGAATATCAAGTTTATTACAAAATATCTTTATTGGTAATTCTAGTTAATTGAGTCTAGTTCTATGAGTCTAGTTAGTATGCCAAATCTGACGCCCGGTTCCCGCCATATTTGACGCCCGGTACATGCCAAATCTGACACCCGGACGTCTAATCTGGCATGTATTAACCCAAAAAACCACTATATCTAGTACATGTCATATCTGACGCTACTACATCTTGTATATTTACCCCTCCCCTACCCTATTTTGCGCCTAAGATGCGCCTAAGACATAGAGAAATCGCCGCTAAAAAACTTTATTACTAGCATAATACACAATAGGGGAGTGAGGAATAACTAAATAACCCTATACCAAATATAGTAATCCAATATAAAAATCAATATCTAGTATCTATATCAATCAATACTATATCTAGTATATGCACAAGCAACACGAGATTGTGAAAATGTTATTTCATACAACATTGCTATTAGGTGTGGGCGGGCGGACCGCTATATCTCGCCGTTTTTATTTTCCGTCAGAATATTTTACGTTAACTTGAACTGGAGCATCAGAATCGCCAGTTAATTTTATATCGTGAGATTTGCTCCATTTTTGGAAACTTCTTTCCATCCACCAAGCTGCTGCTTGCCATACGCCACGAGTCGCTGCGTTCCTAATTGAGGACAAGAAAATACCCTCAGCTTCGGCTCTAGCTTGCTCTATAGCGTCTAAAAACTCCGTGTAAATACTCTCTACTTCAGCGTCTCTATCTTCCTTAGCTTTATCCATCCAATTGTAGAATGTAGCCTTGCTGATTTTAGCCATTCGAGCAGCATCTTCAACGAAATATCCAGCATGTAGCCATGAACAAATCTGTTCAATTTTCTCTGTTGTTAACTTTGTAGGTCTAGCCATTTCATCTTAATTATACCAGACGTAAATAGACCTATTGGTAAGTTCATCTGACATCTAAAAATTTAAAAAATTAAATTTTGAGATGGAGAATTGCAAGTAAAAGGATGTCCGAAATCAAAAAGTACCCCCCATATTCGTATCTGAGACGTGGATTGGGGACTAGGATTTCACATAGCGTGATAAAATATTTTCGTTCATACCCTTGAATTAAGATGAGTTTGTGGAAAGGTTTATATAATGCACGTAGGCGAAGTTAAAGGTTATGAATCGGGGTTTGGTATTTATACTAAGGGGAGCGAGCAAAGTTACTATGATTTTGCTTTAGGTATTTATACTAAAGTATCGGTTCAGTTCTGGCTTGAAAGGACCCACACAAAAACTATGAAGACATGGGGTATAAAACAAGCCTAATATGCAAAAAAGCTGGTTGCTCACAATGGACAGCCAGCTTTTAAGCTTTTCTTTTAATGTAGGAGTAAGATATGAACTTAATCAACTTACTCTTTCAATATAACACTATTTTGAGGTAAAGTCCAAAAATTGTAAAAAACGTACGGGGTGTAAAGAAGGAGATTTTTTTAAAATCCTAGCGATTTTTGAAGGTACCCCGCCCGAAGTGGAGCGGGGCGCCGTTCAATGTTTAAGCTTGTGCCATTTCCTCTGTGCCTTTGAGTTCTCCGAACATCATTAAAGAAATATTTTTGTATACTTCTTCATAACCGTAATTTTCAAAGACTGCGAGAGCCTTAGCCAATGCGCATAATTCAAGATACCCGAAATTATTCGCATAATCTTGAATCGTACTAATCGAGTCAATTGAAAGACATCGCTCAACGTAACCCGATAACTCTAGGAACGCGTTCCACGGAGTCGACACGGCTTGAACTAGTTCTTTCTCTGTTCTCGCGTTGCTCATGTTGTAGTTACTTTCTAACTCGTACACGGTAGAAAGTGCCTCGATAATATTTTTATTCATATTTATTTCTCCTTTTAATTTTGGTCGTTAAGACCATAAAGCCCACGCGGTCGGCGTAGGCTCTAGCTCTTAACGTCTCGCCAATTCCTCGGCGGTAGCTTGTCGAACTGTGACGGCGTGAGTTTTGCCGTCTGAATCTCTCAAGCCGTTTAATCTTTTAGTTTTTGGAAATGCTAATTTTCCATTTCCTAAATTGATTAATGGCTCGTAAGTTATTTTATTATCTAAGTAATACATTATTTTTTATTTTCCTTTCGGTCTTTTTTGTTAAGACCATAAGGCGAACCCGTTAGCGTTCGCCCTAGCTCTCAACACATATCAACAAGGACTGAAACAATTTCGGCGCGTCTTCCTCTGTCTCGATGAAAATCGGCAGTTTTAAACGCGTCGCTTTGGTTTGTCTTTGCTGTCACTTTAATTTCGTTTTTGTCGTTTATATAAATAACTCTATACATAATTTTATTTTCCTTTTCTTTCTCGGTCTAGCGCCTAGACCATAAAACGCCCCGTTTCCGAGGCGTTCTAGCTTTAGGCGGTAAGCTGTTTTTGTGTTGAGCTGTTCAATCTGAACATTTGAAAAGCTCGAACGTTTTTACCTTGACGGCTACGATAATAAAAAATTCTATTTAGATTTTTATCTCTTAGCCCTGTGTCGAAGCTTTGAAAGATTGTTCTATTAATTCTTTCTGCTCGGTCTCGGTCAGCCTTTACCATTTTTTGAAGGTCTTCGCGTTTGGTTCTTTTTGCTTTAACAAAAGGAACTTCGACAACGTCAAAAGTTTCTTGAAATGGTTCCCCGCATGTGTGAACTCTTTCATTAAATTTTGCTGTGTGGCTTGAAGCCTCGGCACAAGCTCGATTTAATTCTGCGTTTTTCATACAAGGGTATGTTCTAACTGTTTTTTTATTCATATTATATTTTTCCTTTTTCCGAATTTTTACCACGTGGAGAACTTCGGAAATTCTCCACGCCCTAACAATTAAGGCGGAAAATATATTTAAAAATTTTGTACAGTTTTTTATTACGCTAGATAACGCCAATGGCTTTGGCGGTCGCCCCGTGGGTTGTTGCCCCCGCTGTCTTACAGCTTACAGAGGGTTTGAAATTTAAAGGCGGGATTCCCTCGAACTGCCTATATGTATTATTTATTTCATACCAATAATCTACTAAAGATTCAGACATAAGCAATTTATTGAGCCCGATTTCTTTTTTAAAAATGTATAAAAATAATAGGCGTAAAAGCCCGTAATCATTGGGTTTATTCATAAAATATGTATATTTTGCCATTTTTTGAATAATTTTGTGCATAAATTAGCAAGAAAGCCCGTAATCATTGAACCTTTTTATTCATGAAATGTATAATTATACATTTATATTCTTAGGCTCAATTTGCGCCTAAGACATATTTTAAATTTGCTTTTGGCTTTCTTTTACCATACGATTTAAAAGGCTTAGAATCTGAAATATTCTATTGGTAATTTTTACCATTTTTTTAAGCTTGTGAAATTTTTCACAAATCGAACATTTGTTCGATTCCCCTTGATTTTCGGCGGGGCGAGGGAGAGAGATTGCTATTAGGAACCCTTAAAAACCGGGTGAGATATTTAAAATTCAGAAATTATTTATTAATCAAATCTTTGGCGAGTTTAGGCAAGGAAACATGTAAAAAAACCTAATCGCCTTTACTTACTTATTCAAGTACGTTTTTACTAGATTAAGCGTTGAAATTAATCAACGCCTAATCTTTATCCTCGTGCTTGAACCACATTTAATAAATTGAGAGGAATTTATTTCTTATTTCTCTCGTCTTTCCAAATCTCGTAGCTTTCCCTAGCATAGTTAAATTCTTCTTTGAGAACTTTACCGCTAAGAAATACTATATAGATAAATCCTAGAAAGAGTATTAATCCTTGAAAAGATAGCATAATTACTTACCTACCTTTTCTAAGTTTCTTTTTGCTCTTTTGGTGCGCACTTTGAAATCAGTTCTAAAATCATAATCTCCTGCGTACCATTTATGTCTATTAGCTCTAGCTTTTCTAATAGTTTCGTAGTATTTATCTACGTTTTTGTATATAAATTCGCTAATAACCGCATTTCTCATGTTAACGGGAATTTGGCTCTTAATTGTTCTGTGAGCTTGAAGTAAGGCTTTTTGACCCCCCTTACTAACAGAATAATCGCCGTTAGCTAATTTATGGCTTGTAATCCACTCTCTTAAGTATGGATGTAACTTTTCCCACTCGTTTTGTACATTTGTATTCATAATTTTCCTTTTTTTTAGCGAAAGAACTTTTGTTTCTTTCTTCCTTATATATATAATCGTATGGTAAAGCATTAATTAATGCAAGTTATTTATTAACTTTTTTTCTTAACGCATGACCAAACTAATTCAGCTACTTCAATATAGTTGATAGAACGCCCGTTAATATCTTTGCTATCTTCTAGCCAATTGGGGTTCTCATCAAGATATTTGATTATACTTTTAAATTGTTTATTTTTTAAACGCATTAGCATAACTTTTTATTTAAAATCCTTCTGCACGTAGTTTAGATTTACAATGGTCAGTTAATTCGCCTTCCTCTGTAATCCACCCGTAGTCCAAGGTATCCACTCTAAGATTTTCAATCTCATCATTTTCCCGAAGATAATCCAATACTTTTGAATTTTCTTCTGATACTTTCTTAGTTAGCGTCGCCATAAACATAAAGACTTGCTCCATGTTCAAGTTTCCGTCATGAAATAACTCATGCATTATTTTTAGATAATTATCTACTGACGGGTGCTTGTCATGGTCTATCAAATCTTGGTTAACATATCCTTGGTAACTTTTTATTTGATTCATTATTCCTCCTCCATAAACAATTCTCTTATCTCCTCTAACTGCTCTCTAGCGGTTTGTAATTCATTTTTATCTACAATATCACTATCAATTACTTCACTAAGTTGAGCATGTATATTCTCTAGTTGTATCAATATCAAATTATTTTCCATTATTCCCCCACCTTTCTTATAAAATATTCTTCTTGTTCTAGATGTTCTAACCAATCGCTTGGTTGCATATCTAATACAAATTCCTCTGCGTCTTTGTCATCTTTTGCGTGAAAAGATACAAATATTGTATATACTTTATCCATTATTCTTCCTCGTCATAAATATCAATATCAAGGTTTACACCTAAAGGTTGATATAGCTTTTTAATTTTTGCAATAGCTTCTTCTTCGCTGTTAGCTTTGACATAAATGTCTTCGCTAACACTTGCATAATATTTCTTCACTATTCCTCCTCTGTTAACGTTTGTATTTTATAAAGTGGATATAAATCATTTTGCATTATCCAATTCAACACTTCATTATTTATATTTTCTTCTTCGCAGTCAATTTCTAACTCAAAGTCAAATATAATTTTATATCTATTCATTATTCTCCCTTTATATTTATTTCTAAATTGTTATCTAATTCTTTCAAGAATTTAGATAAATCTCCAGCGTAATTAACTTTAAAATTATTATTGAATAAAGCGTCAACAATAATTTCTCTTATATCTTCTTTCATTATTTCCCTTTCTTATATAGAGCACTATTGTAAGTGCTCTATATTTTCAAATAAATATGTGTTGGACATATATGCGTCGCCCTTTCGGTCGAAAAATATCGGGAAGTCCTCTTTTGGAACTTCTGCCGTAATATCATCTAATCCCGTTGGGTTAGTCAATATCTCGCCTAAGTGCATAGCAAATACATAGTTTCCGTTCTCGTCCTCTTTATCGAACTGACGACCTAAGAATTTTTCCATTTCCTTAGTCACGTGATAGTCACAACATTTTTTCATATTTTTCCTTTCGTTTCCTTATATAATATATTGTATGGTATATGAATTAATAATGCAAATCATATAATAAAAAAATAGATAGCTTGTAACACATAGGTGTGAATTACAAGAATATATCGACAATGGAGACATATCTTTCCTATGTGCTACGAGCTACCTACTGCCTACGTGAATTAGGTTTATAAGTAGCTTGTAATACACTAACCTGTAATCGAGCTTAGGTAACTCCCTAGCTATGAAAGTACATATCTTTAAATATGTTTTGCATGATTACAGTAATGTACCTATCTCATTAGTGTATTACAAGTTACCTACGTTATAGATAGCTTGTAACACACAAGTTGGTTTTACTTGTTAATTGATAGCGTTTCCAACTTCCTACTATCTAACTAAGAGATACGCTTATGCTTAGTTGTCATCTGTTCTCTCTTATGTGCTACAAGCTACCTACAGAACTTGGATATACCAAATACTTCTGTATCGGGCAAGGTTTAGTAAGTTCAAATTTCCCCTCGCTTATCCTTTATAGATAGCTTGTAACACACATCTTTTGGATGACCTTATATCGCTAGGATAGCTTCTCATCTACCTCATATTTGCGACTACTAGCTTATATTCTCTGCAGGGCTAGAGTATGGCAGTCCTCAGTCTATGTGCTACAAGCTACCTACCTTCACAGTTTCTTCGCCGAAGCTACTACCCGCTGTTACTACTATAGATAGCTTGTAACACACAAGATTACGTTTGGTTTCTCTATTTGGTCTGCAGACTTTCCTCGACCTCTTATGTGCTACAAGCTACCTACTTCTGTACTTATTCGCCCTTTAGGTATTAAGTTTCAGTAGATAACTTTTAAATTTTAGGATAGTGAATAACTATCAGACGGCAAACTCAACGGGTCATTAATCCGACTCTTGTTCACACACTAACATAATAGACTTAACATAAAGCTTTTGCATTTCGACAACTCGCTAAGTATTGTAGTTGGTCTACACGTAGCTACCCTCTTAACTTCCGAAACGGGTTCGCCGTTTCAGAAGACCACATTTACACATGGCGGGGCTGATTTTCACATTACGCTACTATCTTAGGCTCGGTTCCGTCATTTCTCATCGACCGCTGTCGACTGACGCTCCTCATATCCTAACATGCACCCCGTTTGCGACGGGTGTTAGGAACTATTTCCCAAGTTACTCTGTCTCGCTTTATAGCTATCTTTTTCACTCCAACTCTCGAAGTCCGTCCCTTCGACAGCAATGGGCGTGTTAGCTCTGATAGTTACTCACTATCCCTTATATATTTAATTGTATGGTATATGCTTTTATAATGCAAGTACCATTTAAGATTTCTTTAAAAGAAATCTTTCAGAGAATTTCAATCGGTGTTTGATTGCAATTTATCCTTTCGGATACCACTCTGACGAGGTAGTTTCGATAAGCGCCACTATCAAACTGCGAACCGATAAGTGTATTAAGTTAGAGCCATTGGATAACTTAATTTCTTTTTTCGTCGGTAGCGAGGAAGTTTCTTTTCGATACTTTCGAGCCGTTACGAGCCACCTTTCAAAATCCTCTGAAAGATTTCAATTCTATTCTATTGTAAAAAAGCCATTTTGAGAGAGAGCTAGAATCTCTGCGGAGTGTTGCTCTCTCTCTGTATTATCTATCGTATGGTAAGTCTAATACTTTGTCAAGTATTTAATCTCTCCACTCTTTAGAATAATTGTACGGGCTAAACCCGTAAGCTTTGTTATAAGAGTAGTCAAATACTTTTCTGACTGCTCCATAACCTAGCTTTCTTTCTCCTATTGGAGTTTCTAGCTTATAAAGTAAAGCTAGTGAAAGTTTGTTTAATGTTTTCATAATTTCCCTTTCCTTATATTATTAATCGTATGGTATATGAATTAATAATGCAAGTTATTCCCCCCGATTTTTTTCGGGGGTTGAACCCGTAGTTTTTCTGTTCGCACGTCTTTTTCAAACTACTGACGCGGTTAGACTTAACTAACAGTTTTCTCCACGTTATAGAGTAAGCCCTCTAATAGCATGGAGCAATAGGAAGATACTTCTTCGCCAAGCTTTTCGCTATTTTCTTTAGCGAAAGCAAGTTGAAAAACTATCCAATCTAATGGTTTATTTTCCATATTTCCTTTCCTCAACAAATTTAATCGTATGGTAAGTTAAATACTATGTCAAGTATTCAATCTAAATGGTCAAACCACTTGCTTTCCCCGTCCCACAATCTAGCCCAAGAGTATTCACTAATTTTTATATTCCCGTCCAATACTCGATGAGTAGTTATGTTATCACTAGCAAACATATCAACTATAGGTACTTCTCGTCCCGAAAAACCGCCATGACCTTCAACAGTTCTTTTAGCGAGTTTTCTAATCTTAATTGTTTTACCGCTAGGGCTTTTTTCAACTACCTTATACCAATCGTTTAAGCTCATGGAATAACCCCATCCACAATAAAAGATGTCGCCTATTTGAATTTTGTTAGCAAATTCCTCGGCTTCTTTATTCGCCTTAGCTCTTTTCTCGGCTTGTGCCTTTCTATTGGATATTAGGTTATTAAACCAATTATCAATATATTCAGTTCGCTTTTCCTCGGTTCTGAACGCGTATCTGAATTTAGGCTTTAAAGATTTACCTATAAAGCCATATCCAAATATTTTTCCGTTAATAGTTCCTACGTAAACTAAAGCGTTAGCGTCTTTATTCTCAATGCATTTTAAGTCTTCAGCATTAGGAACGTAACGCCCTTCAATAGTTATACCTTTCATATTTTTCCTTTCGTCTCTTACATTTAATATCGTATGGTAAACCTTTTTATAATGCAAACTATATTTACTAATTTATATTTTCTAAATCTTACTATATATATGTCTTTGTTTAAATTTTAAATACTTGACTTTAAATACTAAATACCATACGATTAATAATGACAACAGAATAACAAGGAAATGTGTAAGCAAGGAAATATGAAAAAATGCTCTACACAAATAATTGTGTAGCCCCCAGCATCTAATCGGGGAGAGTGCCCCCTGCCCAAAAAAGCTGAGGTGGGGATATGGCTATTAGAACCCTAGAAAAACCGGGTGGTTTTCGCTATTACACATACTTAAAAACCGGGTGGGTTTTTTCTATTCTGTTCTTTTCTTATTATGAACCTTGTTAAATAAAAGTTCATGTTTGTTAA
>Ga0255768_10005337_pt1 | contig 12379 bp, 15 predicted proteins | sample 071ome_33_FD_179983 | JGI IMG/M metagenome (GOLD analysis project Ga0255768, IMG submission 179983) | Coastal salt marsh microbial communities from the Groves Creek Marsh, Skidaway Island, Georgia - 071412AT metaG (version 2) | ecosystem: Environmental > Aquatic > Marine > Intertidal zone >...
ACACAGTTTAAATCGTCCACAAACATCTTTTCATATACATCGTCACGTAACTCATTGCATAATATGAGGCATCTGTTGCTCGCCATACACTCAAAATATCTAGGATTTATGATATATGCTGGGCTTGTAGTTGTTAGACAAATTTTGGATTTTGAAATGTTTTTTGCATACTCGGTTGGGGATAAAATGTTTCCCCTATAATTGTCTTTTTGATGTCTAGCGTTTATTAAAAGCCTGTAATCTTTTAACTTATTTAAGTTATCGTATATTTTTGATCTGAGATTATTGAATTGCTCGTTTCTGATCACTCCAGAATAAAATAGATCGTATTCATAGTCTTCACCGTAGTCTTTAAATAAATCTTGATCACAAGACCACATTATACGATGGAACGGAACGCCTGTTGCTTTTTGAAATTCTGCAACTTGATGCACAACTGTCAATCCAGCAGTAGCGTTCATAGATTTGATCCATCGCAACTTAGAATCCAATCCAGAATACTCTTTGTTTAAAATTGGGAACAGCGGTATTGATGTGTCTTGAACTATGGGTTTTGGAGAGTTACCATCTCCTACGTCTGTATGACCGAATCCCAAAATGATTGCGTCCCAACCTGTTCCTAGCTCGCTGATTTTTTTAGGATCTTTAGAAACAAAAGTTACATCATGGTTTTTTTCCAAAGCATAAAAAATTTCACCGTAGTAAGAGCAATAACCTACTTTTTTTAACTGTTTTCTTGGATGTTCACAAAAAAGTATTTTCATCAAAACCCGTTCTTGCTATTATTTACAATTTCGTCATAAATCCAAGAATAAGTTTTTTCTAAACCGACTTCAAGCGGTATAGATGGAGTCCATCCTGTGAGATTTTTAATCTTGGTGTTGTCACTATTTCTTCCTCTTACTCCTTGTGGAGCAGTTTTATCATAAGATCTTTTTAACTTGATTCCGGCTATTTTTTCTGTGGCAGAAACAAGATCATCAATGGAAATCATTATGTCGCTACCCAAATTTACAGGGCTTTTATCTCCTTTTTCCCATATCAAGTCCATTCCTTTGACACAATCATCAACATACATGAAAGATCTGGTTTGCTTTCCATCTCCCCATATTTCAATTTCATGTTTTCCATTAATTTTTGCTTGAGCAACTTTTCTACAGATAGCTGCTGGAACTTTTTCTTTTCCGCCTCTCCATGTTCCATTTGGCCCATAAACAGTGTGATATCTGCATATTCTTGTATCTATACCATGATCGCTACCAAAATGAGTAGTAGTTAATTCACTAAATAGTTTTTCCCAACCATAAGACTCATTGGGATACGCTGGGAAAACATCTGTCTCTTTCAAGGCTTGAGATTTAGCATCTTTGATGTTTTCTCCTAGTGTAGTCGGATAAACGCAAGCAGAAGAACTATACAACACCTGTTTTACATTGTTGTCCCTAGCCGCCATCATCATATGAGTTTGTATCAAGACGTTTTCGATACAAGCTGACTGATTGCTTTCTATAAAGCCCATTCCGCCCATATTACAGGCAAGATTGTAAATTCTGTCTACCCCTTTTGTGAGTTGGTAACACAGAGATTTTTCCTGCAAATTGCAGTTATCATGATTTTCTGCATCGTCAAACTTTTGATACCATTTGTCAAAGGACTTGATATCAGCAGCGATAACTTCATATCCTTGCCTCAACAAATCTTTGACCAAGTGACCAGCGATAAAGCCTCCTGCTCCTGCGACTAATACTTTCATCTTTTTCTCCAAGTTAGATTTACTTTTTTTTGTTTTGCGTCTTTGTTTCTAAAAAATGTTAGACCGTATCCATATGGCAGAGTACACATCTCTAGCTCTTTGCCCATAGCGAAACTTTCTACTGCATTTCTCATTCCTTGTCCTAAATCGTGATGCCTAGTGTCGTGCGTGACCAAGATTCCATCATGCTTCAAGTAGGAATAGCAATTTTCTAAATCAAGCAGAACTTCTTCTTCTACATGAGAGCCATCGTGTAAAATCAAATCATATTGCTCATGTTTCATTTGATTGAAAGTAACATTACTATTTCCATAATGGAACTGCCACTGCTTGTTGTTTTTAGTGAACTCTGTTACATTTGGGTTGTCATTGTAGTGAGTGATATCACAGCTTTTTAGATTGCCTCCTGTTTTAGCAAGTGCATGTAAAATGACATGAGTAGAAAATCCTGTCCCAAACTCAAACACATTTTTACTTTCCAAACCTAGTACTAACGAATATAGCATAGGATAATGGAGAGTAAATCCTGTGTCTGACTTATCTATTTTTTCATATATTTCTTCTAGAATGTTCATATCAAATGTTTAGCCATTTGTCATTTTTCAAAGTCCATTTTATGGTTTTTTCTAAGGACTCTTCAAATGCAACAGGATGAGTCCAGCCGATAGATTTCATTTTTGTCCCATCCAATGCATACCTTAAATCATGCCCCGGCCTTTGACTATGAAAGTCTACCATTTCATATTTAAGTTCTTTGCCTAGAATGTCAGCAATCATTTGAGCCAACTGTAAGTTGTCGGTTTCTTTTTCTCCTACTATGTTAAATCTGCCAACAGAAGCGTCGTAGTTGTCCAGTGTCTCATCACAATTATTTAAAATATGAAGAAGCGCATCTGCTATGTTTCTAGCGTGGATATAAAATCTGCTGCCAGCTTTAGTTTTGTCTTTATTGCTGTGAATGGTGACGGTTTCGCCTTCTAAGACTTTTCTAACAACTTTGGGAACATACTTTTCTGGATGCTGTCTTTCTCCAATCACGTTCATAGTGTTCGTGATTACGATTGGCATTTTGTATGTATTTGCATACGATTGACAAATGCATTCTGCCGCGCCTTTAGAAGCCGAGTAGGGGTTACCACAATTGAACCTCTCTCCTTCTTTGTAATTTTTTCCCACCGGAGCGGAGCCATACACTTCATCTGTAGAAAAGTAAATAAACTTTTTAAGAGACGAAAGTTTACGGGCGTACTCTAAAATGTACAAAGTGGAATTTACATTATTCTGAACAAACGGAACAGGATCTGAAATAGAATTGTCAACATGAGAGTCAGCGGCTACGTGAAAAATGTATTGGATTTCTCCTAGTTCTTTTACTAAGCCTTCTTGCAATGGCAGGGACAGATCCACCGGGAAGATATGAACCCGTTTATCGTCAAAAGCATTGATATCTCTTATTCTATCGTGACCGGCACTAGCATAACTAAGCTTGTCGAGGCAGTAAATTTCCCAATCAGTGTTTTTTAGGAAATGCTCTAAAATGTGGTGACCGACAAAACCATTGCCGCCTGTTAATATTACTTTTGTCATATCTCAAAAAATGGAGCTAAATTATCTTTATCTGGAGACAGATGGGTTGATTTAGAGGGAATTGGCGTGGCCAAAGTTCTGCCTTTTTTATTTAATCCCATAAACATATCAAAATCTCTAGGTATACTTATATTAGCAAATTTTTCTATAAAATCTATGTCTTTTTTCAAAACATCGTATTTTGTAGCGAAAGTCATCGTGGTAGAGTTTGTGAGCTTCCAATGAGAACTGTCTGTCCTGAACAGTTCAGTTTGCTCCCCAAGCCCTCTTAGCAAGGGGTTCGGGTTGCCACAGTAGTTTTTGTACTTGTCGCCGTGATCGTAAAGAGAGCAGTAGTCTACGTACTCCAAGGCTTCTTCAAGTAAATCCGGCAAAAACTTTCCTTCGTGAATGTAGTCATCTTCACAAAAATAGTAATTTTGTTCTGGGAACTTTTTTAAAGCATATCTGTAGGTAAAAATGGCATTTTTAGAATTGCCTAGATTGGTTTCTACAACAGATATATCAAAAATTTTGAAAGCGTCAGATTTAAAAAAATCCAAAGACTCTTTCTCGCAGTTGTCACACACAACCACTATTTTTTGTTTTGAGAAAGAATTTAAAAAACTGTACCAGCAGTCCTTCTTTGTTGTATTGTAACCGTAATCTACTGGATCTTTGCCTTTGTCACTGTATCTGTAAAAAAATATCATAGAACATCAAAAAATAACTTTTTAACCAAGATTCTAAATGGATCTTTTTCAAGACCTTTTTGAAATACTCCGTGAAAACCAAAACTACTCAGAGGATGAAAAGAAGAATCATTGTCAATCGGAACTTCATAAGAGAATTTTTTAGCTAATTCTATTGGAGCAAATTTTATTTCTTCTTTGATAGCTTTGTGGTAGTAAGATCTGCATATAAGATGATCTTCTGGAGTACATTTAGAATTCACGTTAACGCCAATATCATCTAAATACTTTAACTTTGAAGAAAACTCAAGTAGTTTTTTGGATCTCAAAGAAAACCCGCCGTTTCCAACCTTAGAGTTGGTAGCATTCGGCCAAGGCGCACCCACCCAATCATATTTTAAAAAATCATCTGTCCACGCTTGCGGATTGAGTATAAAACCATCAGTTTGAAAGGTAAGTACGTGACTGGTGTCAACATGGTCGTTTAGATTGTTCAACATGAAAACGCTGTATTGTCTCATGTCAAATCCATCAAAAAATTCTACTTCTACATCTTGATCAAATTTAGCATCTTTTTGGGCGCATAATACTTTTATTTTGCCAAATTTTATCTTTGAGCATGATGCATTGATGATCCTATTTACAACAGAGTAATTGTTATTGAAAGTAGGCTTTTGATTACCTATAACTGTAAACAAAGTGACTTTAGAAAGATCTATCATATTTTTATTAAATTTTTAAAGTCAAAATCTTGCTCAAAATCTGCTTTGTTCAACTTATGATACCTGTATGCATCATTAAGGTACTTTTCAAAATTAATCGCATCTCTTGTTGTTTGATCAATGTCGTCTGAAACAATGTAATTCAGCACCTGATCCGTATCTGTAGGATCTATTTCTTTTTGTATGAGGTTTTTTCTAAACAAGTCTCTAACTTGCATTCTTTGCTTGAAAAAGTCTTGATTTTTTTCGCAACCAAGCAAACAGTGAATGCTGCCTTTGGTTAGATAATATCTCAAAGCTTGCTTTACAAAGGCAAACTCTTGTCTTTTTTGTTTTCTTAGGTTTACCCTGATAGGTTTCTCATCAAAAGGCATTGCGCCTTTTAGGTCTGTGGGTTTTTGAACTCCTTCAAGGGTTTCGTGAATGGAGTTTCTCCAGAACATCCACTCATTTAATTTAAAAGCTAAAAACTTGCCTTCGTAATAAAGTCCATCTATCTGGTTTGCTTCAAAAGTTTTGACATACTCTTCAAAGTTCTCCATAAAATGCGGAGAAAGTCTTTCCTCAGAATCTATGTTGAAAAACCAATCACCTTCTTTTATGACATTGCTGAAAAGATAATGGTTTCTAGCAAAGTCATATCTACCAACCCAATCAGTACAAACGATCTTGCCGTCAGCTTTTACTGACTCAAGATAATCTAAACCTTCGTCTTCAGGTTTGTGGAAAGTCCAAACCAACCCGTCAAAATAGCGCAAGACAGGCTGAATTAACTCTTTTAGATTGTCAGAGTTTCCAGAATTAGTTATACCGCATAGCCAAAATTTTACCACATAGTATTATATGGTATCAAAAGGCAAATGTCAAGTTTTATCTGTCTAAACTTTTCCTTTTCTCAAGGTTTTTTTGCTCTTGAGTTTTTTCTTTTGTCACTTGTGGCTTCTGTTCCACAGGTTTGGAAATTGCTTTTTCTTTTTTTAGAAAAACCGTATTGTCATTTTGATCATTCATAATTATTTTACTATATCGGTTACAGATTTACCAGCTTCCCAAGTCTTACACGCCCAATAACGAGCTTTCCATTTTGGACCGGGATTTTTATCACATTGATGTCTGGCGCGAAAATTTCGTCTTCTGGCTGGATCGTCTCTTTTGATATCCATATTTGGGTCGCCAAAATTTACTTTAACAATGTTGCCTTTCTCGTTTTTAACATAAACAGAGAATTTTTTTGGTCCTTTTGGCGTTCTAAAAGGCTTGTTTAGTTTGACCTTCTTTTTTGTTTCTGCGGCTACTATTTCATAGTCTTCTGAAATTTCTCCAAAGTCCAAATACTCGGAGTCTTCTGGCGCAAAAATCTCGCTAGCGGAAACTTCTTCTTCGAATCCCGCTTCATCGTTTATATTTATCTCTACTTCTACAAACCGCATATAACTTATTACACGTAAAATAAAAAAACTTACTTGCAAACCCTACTCGGATAAAAGTTGAGTGTTACCTGCGCAGTGCAGTGATACTCCAATATTGCTTTCAGCTATGTATAATTACACTGTTATATTGTATAAAATATGCAACAGATAATAAAAATAAAAAAGCCTCCCGTTTTGTGTAACGAGAGGCTTTGGGGTTTTAATCGCCCTACCTAATAGGACAAGCTCCTCCTTCGCATTCGATACCTTCAATCATTTCATTTGAAGTCTGGATTGTTACAATCGGTTTTACTCGTTTCACGATTCTGTCGTAATGCTCTTGATCGATCTCTTCATATGGAGCTTGAACAAAACCATGATCGCTATGAAGCAGAAAACTCACGCTTTTGATGTTATCTTTGTAATTAGATTTAAGCCACTCTTTGATTTCAGAAAGCTCTTCTTTCTTGTAGTATACAGTGCAAGAAACAGCGTTGTCTGACCAATTAGCTTGAAGTTCTTTCACAAGATCAAGCTGTTTGACGGCAGTAGTGTCTTTTGCTAGCAATGCATTTTCAAATTTACAAGGAAACTCAATCACAACTGTATCGTGATTTTCTGTTCCATCAAAATTTTTAGCAAATTCTGTATGGTATCCAAGATCTCTGCAAGTTTCAACAAGAGAGTCATTTACAGCCATTCTAATTCTCCGAATAAAGAAACTAGAAAAAGCTGGATGAACACCGGGGGTAGAGCCAGCAAGAATACTGAGTGTTCCACTAGGTTTAACGGTTGTTAATTTGATTGACGGACTCCATCCTCTTTCTTTGCTGTTCTTCTTGTCGAATTTACGAAGACCCTTATAGATAAAGTCTAACCAAGAAAGCTTGTCCATACTTTGACAAACTCCAGTTACACCTAGACCAATACGCATGTTCTTATGCACGATCTCGTTTGTCTCATCGTGAATAAATGGCATAGCGCAAATAGCCTTCTGGGTTTTATTGAGAAGGATAGCGCATTCAAGAGCTTCTTCTTTCGTCTCGATATTATTGAGATACAATTCACTGAGATTGCAGCACTCAAAATTACCAAGTGAAATTTCGCCGCAAGGATTTGTTCCAACTACATTGTCCTTATTCTCTGGATAGAGATCTGACTTTTTCATCAAACCGTCAGAGAGTCTGCCGTACTTTTCAGAAAGAGGTAGATTGAACAATCCATATGGCTCTCCATTGCCGTTATAACCCTCCCAGAGAGCTTCTGAAGTATGATCGTAGTCATCGCAGTAAATCGTGTTGTTGGACATGGCGCGATAATTAGGAATGCCACCCAAATCCCAGCGTTTTGCCCTCAAGAAAAGAAAGTCATCAGGGTCTCCAATAGCAATTTCAGCAGAACGGCGCACATTCCCAGCAACAACAATACTCCCAATGATATTGTTAATGTCTAGTACATCGATAGACCGAAGTTTCTTACCTTCTCTAGTTTTGAATACATTGCAAATTTTAGTGATTCCATCAATCAAAATCGAAGGCCCAGAAGCCGAGCCACCGAATCCACGAATAAGCTCACCAGCACCGCGAACCAACACAGTAGAATAAGAAAAGCTTTTGCCAGTATAAAAATAAGAATCGAGAACTTTTCCAAGAAGCTCGATCCAACCTTCTCTAGAGTCTGGAACAATAAAATCTGCATCTTTAGTGGCCTTTCCTGCTATTTCATCATGATAAATTTTTACACTTTTTCTAACTCTTGGTAGCTCATGAACATCTTCTCTTCTAACGGAAAATCCAACGCCGCCACCTAACATCAAATTTTCAAAAAGAAATTTAAAAGACTTTGGATGGTTCATTGTTGTGAACCAGCAGTTGAGCAATGAATTTGCTCCAAAGCGATCAACAGTTGGAGTACCAAGTTGCCAGAGCATTCTTCCGGCGAAGTTGCACTTCAGATTAAAAATTAGGTCGAATAACTTTTCTGCCTCTTCTTTAGTGTACCCTGCTCCAAGCTTTTGCGCTCCATTAATACATCTTTGAATTGTCTCATGCCACTCTTCTGTTTTTCCATCGTCTTTGAGGCGAGCGTACGTTCTTTTGTAAACAATATAGCCCAATCCATTGAACCCCCAATTTGGTTGCTTGTTTGCGTAAGTTTGAGAAAACTGATCTGAAATGATATTGACTTCTGACATATGAATAGTATTTACAACGACTTTTGGGATAAGTCAATTTTTATCTTGGCCAAAAAAAAGAAAAGATTAAAGGACTATGTTTTGTGTATCAGGTGTGTCTTTGATGTGTTTAAGACCTTTTCTTTTTGCAGAATAATCTTTAAAAAACTCTTTTTGAACTGGATCGTGTCCGTATATTTTTGTTCTTTTTTCTGCTGCTTCTTTTGAAGCGTCGAAAGCATCTCCCAATGTACCTTTTTTATTGTCGAAATAGGAATTGAAGTTTTCTTGTGATCCGTCTATTTTTGAGCTAATAGCAGCGTTTGGAATCAGGAAAATTCTTTGCCATTGGACGCCTTGTTCATCTACATAAACATGCTCTTCGTTCATTGTTTGAACGATTTCAATATACTCTTCTTTTTCTGGATGCTTGTAACTATAAAGAGGCATACAAAGATTTTATATTCTCATAGAAAAAGTCTAAAGAGAATTTTTCTTGAAGTTCTAGACCTTTCGTATTTTCTTTTTGGTCTTTAACTCTTTGTACTGCTCTTTCGCAAGCGTCAATAAGGTTATCAGGACTGAAATCAAAAATATTGCCTTGATTGATTTCTTGGCCTTGTTTGAAGAACATGTTGTCATAAGCTGGAATCTTGCTATTTGGCTCAAACAAACAAGCATTATCTTTATCCGCCCAATCTTTGTAAGAGTGCGCGTTCATAATAACAGCGTGTTTACCTAAACATACACTCTGAAATTCAGGCAAGCCCCAGCCTTCTGCTCCAGAAGCCCCTATGATGATGTCTCCTGAATTAAGAAAATCGTTATAAGCTTGATTTTGCTCCATTCTGCTAAGGAAATTAATATTGAAAAACTGTTTTCCTTGAGTTATTTCGTTGATGATTTTTTGGTTATCTTCTGGTTTTAAATGAGGATTATAAATAGCGCACTGAAGGAAATACTCATTGTTATTACCATATCTGTTCAGCCACGTTCTAATAGCTTTTGTGTGATGTTTTCTGTGTTCGAATTTTCCAGCAATATTGAAAACTATTCTTTCTGGGTGATATTCTTTGTTTGTTTTATTAAAGTTACTTTTATCAAAGAAAAGTGGGATATATTGAACATTTGATAATCCGAAAGTTTCAAAAACTTGTTTTGTGTAGTTTGAGGATACGCAAACTTTTTTATTGTTATTTAAAATATTAAGTTCTAACTCTGTTGGTTGATCCAATTCATAGAATGTAAAAAGAGCTTGTTCTTTGCTGAAAGACTCAAGAGACTGCATGATATGCCACAATCTAAAAATTGGAACATCTCTAGAGTGTTTTTTACCAGCTTTGTTTACGCAATCTTGAATCCAAGCAACAAAGTCTTTATCCTGCTTTTGAGAAGACAGGTCTACTTGTCCGATTGTAAAAAGATTAGGCGAAAGCCCTGCCTCGTAGAATTTACGAAGCAGGGCAGTTGACACTTGACCAAAACTGACCGAATTTATTGGTAAGTTGAGGGACTCAAACATATCTTATACCAAGATTTCTTCGTCAGGATTGTCGATCTCTTTTGTCTCTGGAGCAGAGGTGGCTACATTTTTAGTAGGCGTTTTATCGCTTTGCGCTGGATCTTCTCTAGACAAGTACACCCTATAGTCTGGGTGGGTGTCCTTTTCCTTGTACCTGTTGCTAAAAACAACAAGCTTAAGCTTAGAATCTCCGAGGAAAGCGTCAGCTTTCGATACGTCAATATGACCAGAAAGATAGGATTGATTTGGAGACTTACGCTTCCAAAGTGCGCCAATCTCTCTCTTTTGCCATTCGTTTTGTGGTGTTTTATTTTCTACGCTCATTTTTTGTATTATGATGTCTATTCTATTTCTGTCAAGTTTTTTTTCAAAAAATCTATTCCGCGCTTGTGTATGTTCAATGCTGTCTGGTTGCTGACTCCCAATGAGTTAGCTATATTCTTCCACTTTTTTTCGGAGGGTTTTGAATTAAAATATCTCATTTGGTTAATTTTAAAAAATCTTGGGTCTTCCATTTGTTTTATTTTGGACATGGCTTTACTTGCTCTTTCTTCAACTTGAAAGCTTCCTAAAAAACTTGGGTATTGCTGCTCTTTTGTTAGTTCAATGGATCGAAATTTTTTGTTTTTATTTATGTAATTCAAACAGAAATATCTCATTTGATTGCACAGCCATGTACCAAATTTGACCCCTTTATTTGGCTCAAAAGATTTCGCGGCTTTGAAAATCACAATATCTTTGTCAGTGTTAATGTCAGACTTTTCGTATCCAACATCAGACATGACTTTTGAATATTTAGCGAAAGTATCATAACAGATACCAGAATGACGCTCTTTTAATTCGTTAAAAGAATCAGAACAAGCATTATTTTTTATATTCTCAACTAATTTTCCATCTTCCATTTTATTATTAAATTTAAAAAATCTTCAAAAACGTAACTAACTTCTTTGTATGTCGTTAGATTTATTTCGTGGCCATGTGGCGTTACTGATTTTATTCCATTCTCCATGTACTTCAAGGATTTGTAAATGCAGCCCAATATAGTTTCCTCTTGAAAAAAAGTTTCAAAATCTAAAACTGTTTTTTGATCATCAAACAAAAACTCAGTCAAACAAAATGATACCCATTGATTTTCATCAGAGACTGAAAAACTTAAAGAAATGTATTTGTCAAATGCTCCGACTGGCACATCGACATTTGAGAAGTCCGTTTCTTTAAGGCTTTTTGTATTAGTCCTAAAAGCATGAGGGATGAATAATCTACCTTCTGCGTCCTTGATTTCATAAGTGATAAAATCTTCGATAGTTGTATTCGAAGTTATCATATAAGCACATTTGCAGAAACCTTTCTTGTATCAATCAACCATTGAACAATTTTTTCAACATAAGGTAAACACATCTCGTCAGATTTTTTTTCAAACGTAGGCCAACTTAACTTGTAATCAGCTTTTTTTGCTAATTTAGGGTCGTTGATTTCTTCGTGAATATTAGCTGGTTTAACAAAATTTCTTCCGTTCAATCCAACCCAGTCTCCATCTTCTTGTTCTTCTATAACATCAAAATTAAACCTAGAAAGATGAATTAATACACCTTGATGCTCTTCTTTCAGCCAAAAAACTTCATCCTTTTCATACTCGTCATACCTTATATCTGGAACAATAACTACATCTCGTTTTGTGTACCGGAGTCTCCTATCGGCTTCTTCTGTGAAATATCTACCTTCTGTCAACTTTCTTTTAGCAGAGCCATAACCGACTAGAAGATCTCTGATGATAAGCTTTTCTTCTGTTTTATCTGTGGTTGCTGCGATGCCAAAATTCTCATAACAAAAATCATCCAATTCTTGCTTTAAAGGTTTCGCTAGCGATAATACGGAACAAAAGTTGCCAAAAGACTCAAGTTCTCTTGCCAACAATCTAGCAAGAGTGTCTTTCCCAGACCTAGCTACTCCACCAATTCCAATAAAACATGTTTCCATAAATATTATGAATAGAACATAAAATATTAATATATAGAATATATAATATGAATGTCTTATTTGTACAAATAATATGTACAAATTATATATAAGCTGTTTTTAGAAGTTGTCAAGTAAAAAAATGAAAATTTTTAACAAAGAATTGTCTATCCTATCACACCTAAAAACTGACGAAACACCAACAGAAGGGGCAACACTCATCAGGTTTGGCTCAAATTCTTGCTTGACAAATTTAAAAACGGATATATCATGTCAAGACAGTTTAAATTTTTTACTCTATTATTTTTTTAAATTTAAGAAAATTATTTGGGTTAAGCCAGAAAACTGTAGATATGGAAATTTTTCAAAAAATAAACTGTCGTTTGGGTCGGTCCATTTATCAGCAGACCAATTTTCTTGTGATTCATGTGTTGACTTTTTAAATAAAAATAAAAGCGAGGTATCCAACATGTATCATTCGTTCGATGCGGAGTTCGATATATGCGGAATAAACGACTTAAAAAGAAATAAAGAAAATATATTTTTATCAATAAACTCTGATTTCTTTTTCTGTGATAATTTTGAT
>Ga0255768_10005338_pt1 | contig 12378 bp, 11 predicted proteins | sample 071ome_33_FD_179983 | JGI IMG/M metagenome (GOLD analysis project Ga0255768, IMG submission 179983) | Coastal salt marsh microbial communities from the Groves Creek Marsh, Skidaway Island, Georgia - 071412AT metaG (version 2) | ecosystem: Environmental > Aquatic > Marine > Intertidal zone >...
AAGTTATACAAGAAATACGAGGGACTTATATTTGGGGAGTTTGATCGCGATGATGAAGACGATGAACAAGCAGCTGATGATGCATATAGATTAATTATGCAGTTAAGTTATGACTGCGCCCCAACAAGGTTATACGATCAGAACCTGCTTAAACAAGCTAAAGCAACGATGTCTGAAATGCAGTTCAAACGAGAGTTTGGCGCACAGTTTGTGGATGAGAGTGATGGTTACTTCAGATTATCTAAAATGGCAGCTTGTACTATTGCAGATGGAGAGTTTCCTGCTGTTGAGGTAGTGGGTAATCCAAGTGATGACTATATTCTTGCTTTTGACCCTAACTGGGCTGGTAACACAAGTGCTGACCACTTTGCAATGCACGTATTTAAGGTTCTAAGAGAAGAACAGAAGATTTGCCTTGTTCATAGCTACGCAGTAGCAGGAGTGTCTCTAAAAGAGCATATGACCTATTTCTTATACCTTATACAACACTTCAATATTGTCGGTATATGCGGTGACTACAACGGAGGTGTTCAATTTATAAACTCTTGTAATGAGAGTGAACTGTTTAAAAAAGCTAGCGTCAATATTGGTGTTATAGAAGTAGAATTAGAAAAACCTGATCAATGGCATAGTGACGTTCTACAATTTAAAAATCAATATAACCAAAAAGAAAGAAAATATTGTATCTTAAGAAAACCAACATCTAACTGGATTAGAAATGGTAATGAGATGTTACAAGCAGCTATTGATCATAAAAGAATACTATTTGGTTCTAGAGCGGTAGACGAACACTTTGATCAACAACGCAAAAAGAATATACCTATTGATGATATTAAATGGGATCATAGAATTACAGCTACCTCTAAAGGAGCAAAAATGATTGATTTAATTGACCATCAGAAAAGTATCATTGAACTTACAAAGTCAGAATGCGCCAACATTGAGGTTACTACAAACCCCCAAGGTTCACAGTCATTTAACTTGCCCCAAAACCTTCGGAGGCAGAAAGGACCGAATAGAGCAAGAAAAGACTCTTATTCTGCTTTGATTCTAGGCAACTGGTTTGCTAAGGTATATTTTGATTCTCTTAACGTAAAAGCACAAAAAAGACCTACTTCGACATTTATTCCATTCACAATTTGAAAAGTTCTAAAGTAACTTTTATAACTTTAGTGTAACAATTGTTGACATGGCAGAAAAACGCAAGTATACCAAAAGGTCCGAGTATTGGGAAAAGTTCAAGAGTAATGGACCCAACCATAATTTATCAGATTTGCTTAATCAGTCTCAGGCTGAAGAATACATGCCTGAATTAGTCGGAGAATCATTATATGAATCTGCTGCTTCTAGACTTTCGACTCCAGTAAAAAGAGATGGCTCAAGGACCAATAGCATTACTCAAAGTTATACTAAAAACAGATTTAAAAATATTGATGATGGTCTTCTGCCATTTGATTACTCTCGCGACTCTGTAGATGCCCGTGATGCTATCCAGCTATGTCAAAAAGCCTACTTTAACGTTCCAGCATTTCGCAGCACTATCGATATGTTGTCTGATTTTGCTGATTCTGATCTTTATTTAGAGGGTGGCTCTGAAAAATCTCGCAACTTTGTTAAAGCTTGGTTTAAAAGAATTAAAATTCATGATATCAAGTCACAATATTTCCGTGAGTATTATAGATCGGGTAATGTTTTCATGTATCGCGTTGATGGACGTATCAAAACAAGTGACACAGGTAAGGTTTTAGAGGCTTATGGTGCTACTAAGAGCGTGCCTATCCCAATCAAGTATATGATCATGAACCCAACTGACATTGCTACCAAGGGTTCTATTTCATTTAATGATTTCCAATACTTTAAAGTTCTTACTCCATATGAGATTTCTAGGCTCAAAGATCCAAAGACTGAGCATGAGGTTGAGATGTATAATTCTTTGCCAAAAGATCTGCAAGTAAGAATCCAAAATAATACTGCTACTACATCTGAGCGTTTGTATATCAAATTAGCCTCTGAACTACTACATGTTGTATTCGCTAAGAAGCAAGACTATGAACCACTTTCTGTTCCTTATGCTTTCTCTGTCCTTGATGACATCAATAAGAAACTAGAGCTTAAGAAAATTGACCAAGCCATTTCTCGTTCTATTGAGAATGTTGTTTTGTTAGTTACTATGGGTGCAGAGCCTGACAAGGGCGGTGTTAACCACAAGGCATTGGCTGCGATGCAGGGTATCTTCAAAAACCAGAGTGTTGGTCGTGTTCTTGTATCTGATTATACAACAAAAGCTGACTTTGTTATCCCTGACCTCCGTAAAGTAGTTGGCCCCGAAAAATATGAAATTTTAAACCGCGATATTCAAGAGGGTCTTCAGAATGTTCTTCTTGGAGATAACAAGTATGCAGATGGACAACTCAAGATGAAGATCTTTGTCCAGCGTCTTGAAGAGTCTCGCAGCCAGTTTATTAAAGACTTTTTGCAGCCAGAGATTAGGCGCATTTGTAAAGCTGCTGGTATGCGTTCTTGGCCAGAGGTTAGATTTGTTAAAACAGATACTCTTGATAACTCAGATATGACCAAGCTTGCTACTCGCATGATGGAGCTTGGAGTTCTTACTCCAGAACAAGGAATGCAGGTTGTTCATAATGGAGTATTCCCTAAAGCTGAAGACTTGATGTCAGCTCAAGAAACTTTCAAAGAGCAAAGAGAAGAAGGTTACTATATGCCACTTGTAAATAGCATTAACCTTTATCAGAATGAAGAAGATGAAGCTGAGACTCCTCAACAAGAGTCGCAAGAAGAGCTAGAAGCAGCTCCTATCGCTCCATCTGGTGGTCGTCCTATGGGAGTATCTAATTCTAATTTCTCTAAGAAGGAAAACAATGGAGCAACTAAAATGGTGAGTGAATTCGAGCTTCGCGCTTATAGAGACTTTGCTCTTAAATTTGGTTTAGAAGAGCTTGATGATAATAGAAAAGAGTTAGTATCTCGCGCTTGTGAATCAATTATTGTTTCTAAGCCTAATGAAGAATGGGATCAAACATTGTCTAATGTTATTGATGATTTAGATCATCTTTCACAGCTTGATATTGATACAAATGTTCTTGATTTAGGTAGTAAGCATCACCTTGATGATCTGTCTGCTGCAATTTTATATCACTCAACTAAAATTTAAGTGTATAGAATAACATGGATTTAAAAGATTTTGAGGTAAGTAGCTTTGATTGTAACATCAAGGCTCTCAAAGAGGCTGATTACGACAAGTTTGGAGTATCAGAAGGATCTATCGCAGAGGCTGCTAAATCTTTACTACCAGAAGACTTTGACCCATCGCAAAATGTCGATGTGTTACCTGTTGTGTTTAACTTAGCTCTTGTAAACGAGTTTAACAAGAATGGCGATGGTATTGATTCTGAAACAGCAGTAGCAGCTGTAAAAAGATTTATTAATAAGCCCATTAACATTGAGCATAAGAAGCATAAGATTGTTGGACACATGATTAACGCTTCTTTCTCTGTTGATGAGTATGACTTCAAAGACAATGACATTGAAGCATATGCTAATAAAAAAGAACCTTTTTATATTAACGCTGCTGGATTAATTTATAGAAATATTTTCCCTGAATTAGCAGAAGCTATTGAAGTTGCTGCACAAGAGGAGAATGAAGAGTATCAAAGTATTGCTACTAGCTGGGAGCTTGCATTCAAGAACTACAAAGTGGTCTATGGATCTAATAGACTTGATGAGTGTGAAGTAGCTGAAGGTTCAGAAGCTGATAGCATGAAGAAGTATGTGAAAGGTTTTGGTGGTAAGGGTGTTGATGAAAATGGCACTCCGGTTCACCGATTGATTCATGGAGAAACATACCCTTTGGGTGCAGCACTAACATATAAACCCGCTGCAAGAGTTAAAGGTGTTTATACTTCAGAACCTAATAAAAAAGAAAATAAAGTTGATAATTCATTAGCAAAACAAGATAATATTAATAATAAAAATTCCCTAAACACAGAAAAAACTGTAACAAACACTAAATTCGATATTTTTGATATGGATAAAGAACAATTCGAACAATTAATGACACAAGTTGCCGAAAGCGTAGCTTCCGTTGTCAAGAAGGACGATCAAGCCGCTTCTATCGGTGAGATTATGCGGGATGCTCTAACTGATCATTCCGAGAACTGGAAATCAAAAGTTCAACTTGAAGCTGAAGCTCGCGAAAAAGCAGAAGCAGATCTTGCTGAATTGAAGGCTTCTTTTGAGGCTGTTCAGTCAGAACTTTCTTCTCTCAAATCTGAGGTTGAAGCTCAAGCAGCTGTGGAGTTATTTAATTCTCGCATGAACTTTATCGATTCCACATACGAACTGACTGAAGCAGAGCTTAAGTTGGTTGTAGATGAGCTTAAAGTTGTTGAAGCTTCTGAGGAAGCATTTGACGTATTTAAGGAAAAACTTTCTATTCTTTTTGCAAGCAAGACCAAAGAGGCTATTGCCGCTAAGGAAGATGAGATCAAAGCTCGTATCGAGGAAGCTATTGCTTCTAAGATCCAAGAGGAAGAAGTCTCTCAAGAGCAAGAAGAAGTTATTGCTTCTGAAGATGAGTTGGAAGTAGAGGCATCAGAAGAGTCTGAGGCTGCTATTCCTAACAACAATGCAGAAGCTTCTGAGCAAATTTCTTTAGTTGAAAAACTAAAAGCAAACTTCGATATCGAAGTATCACACTAAACTCTAACTTATAATTATTATGGCTAGCGAAATTACTAACCTGTTGCCTTTCCGTCAATATGATGACAACGATGTTGTCAACATGTTCGCGTATGATGGCACTACTGTCGGAGCAGGACTTGTTGTTAAAGTCTCTGCTGCCAACCTTAACGACGATCTTATTGATCTTGTCGAAGATGGTGCATTCCTTAACACTCAAGGAAATGCTTACTCTCCACTTGCTGTAAACCCACTTCGAGTCGCTGCTGCTGGCTCTGGTGATGCAGCTCTTGGAATTCTTTTGCGTGACGTTCGCGACACTGACGAAAACGGAGAGAAGCTTCGCTTCTACCCTGAGAAGAAAGAAGAGCTTCAGTGCGTTCTTTCTGGAGAGTCTGTCCCTGTAGCAACCAAGGGTATCTTCACTTTCTTGGAAGGTGCATTTACTGGTTCTGCTATTCCTGCTGTCGGAACTGAAGTTTACGGACACGCTGCTGGAAAACTTGGTGTTGCTGGTGGAGCTGCTGTTAAAGTAGGACAAGTCCTTGCAACTGGAACTCGCGCTGCTGGTGATACCCATGCAGGAGGATACGCAATTGTTAACATCAACATCTAATTTTACTCACAGATTATGAAAATTACTATCAAAAGAACTGAAGATCAGTTAGCCCTTGTTCGCGCAATGGGTTCTAATAATCGTGAGGAGGCTTATGAGGCACAGGCAGCTGTTGCAGAACTTCTTGGACCTGTGGTCAGTGAGGTTATCAACAACGCTGTTACTGTAGGAAATCTTTTCACCACCCTGACTTATCAGGCTGATGACAATCCTTCGCTTCCACTTGATCTCTTCCACGATATCACTGACGAAGATTACATTCAAGTCTATTCACAGCAAGTTGCTGGTGGACTTCCATACAATCAAGTCTTCCCAGCTCACAACGAGCTTAAGTTCAGCACTTACACTCTCGACAGCGCACTTGCTTTCGACCGTAAGTATGCTAAAAAGGCTCGCGTTGACGTTGTTTCCAAGACCTTCACTCGTATGGCTCAGGAAATCATGCTTAAGCAGGAGCGCACCGCATTCAACGTGCTTGCAGCTGCTCTTGTAAAGGGAGACAGTGATGGATCTGCTGGATCACACATCATTGGTTCTACTGCTGAAAACTCGCTTGTTTTGGATGACTTTAACCGTCTTATCACGAAATCTAAGCGCATCAACAGCTCGTTTGTTGGTGGAACTCCTGTTGGTGGTTCTAAGGTCGGCGTGACTGATCTTCTTGTTTCTCCAGAAATGGTCGAGAAGATTCGCGCAATGGCTTACAACCCAATCAGCGTTAAAGGTGGAATTTCTTCTGGTTCTGAGGGAACTGCTGCTGATGGACTTGCTGCTCCAGAAGTTCTTCGTTCTCAGCTTTACAGCGGAGCTGGTCTTCCTAGCTTCTACGGAATCAACATCATCGAGATCCTTGAATTGGGTAACGGACAGCGTTTCAACGAAATCTTCGACGCTATCGTTACTGCTGAAGGAGCTACCGTTGTTGGTGGTGGTAACACTGGAACGTTTGCTAAAGCAGCTGACGAAATCCTCATCGGTGTTGACCGTTCGCGTGACGTTCTTCTCCGTCCTGTCGTTCTTGACGAAGGATCTACTGGTGAGCTTTCTGTCCTTGTTGACGATCAGTTCTCAGTCCGTCAGAACAAGATTGGTTACTACGGTAAGATCGAAGAGGGTCGCGTTTGTATCGATGATCGCGCTCTTGTCGGTGTTGTTGTGTAATTCAATTACATCTAAATTTAAGAGAGTCGCCTCGAAAGGGGCGGCTCTTTTTTTTTGATTTTTTTAGTGTAATACCTTATGATATAGTATGAGTGATTTAGAAAATCAGAAGAAATCTTTAGAGGAGTTCCATGTTACTGATGGGAAAGAAAGAAATGCTAAAGAGGAAAGGATTAAAGAGGCTAGAGGTTTAGAGGATCTTTTGGGTATTAAAGATATGAATCCTTATGGCACAAACAATAAAGAAGTTTTTGCCTCAAATCTTGGAGAAATGTCTATCGCAGAAATGACTAGCCTTGCTGCAAGGGTTGGGCTTCCAGCTTCAGCGACAGAAAACAAAACCATGCTTAAAAACAAATTACTTCAATCTTTTGATATTTTTGTTCAGCAGCATAATGTTACTGTGGCAGGACAAGCCAAGCCAGTTCTTGACCCAAATAGTGAAAACTATAATGAAGTAAAGAAGCTGTTTGAACTATAAGTTCCCTAAAGCCTTGTTTTACTGTAAGATTATTTAATGAATGATCTTGGCTCACTGGCGACTAAAATTGTAAATTACGAGTTCTCAGAAGACCGTCAGAGATTTCCTGTGTCATATGTTTCTGGTTGGCTAGAAGCAAACATTGGAGAGCTTAACGGTCTTTTGAATGAGGAGTTTTATGTGAATGATACTGGGGCTATTGAAATAGCTACTGGATCAGGATTAATGCCAGTTGAAGAAAATATCTTTAGCACACTTTATGAGATTCATTATTATGAAAAAGCTGCTAGAGATTCTCTGCGTGGATTCACTTATGGTGGAGACACAGACTGGATTACTCTAAAAGAGGGTGATACTACTATTCAGAGACAAAATAAAAACTCTGTTGCTAAAACATATAGAGATTTAAAAGTCGATGCCACAGATCGTTTAAATGATTTAGTTGGAAAATATAATCAATATAAAGCTAATCCTCTACAGGTATTTGGTAGAGACGGGATTGAAGCAATAGATAGTATTGATGCTTACCAATCAACAAACCCATATAGAGCATTCTAATGGCCTCTTTACTTACATCTGCTCAAAAATCAGCAATTCAATCAGCCCTATCAGAAGTTCACGATACTTTTGCTAGGGATATTTATGTTTATATTGAAAAGCAGGTAGCTACTAGGCCATCTACTTTAAATTATAATCCTCTTTATGGTAGAGTAAAAGATACTGCTAAAGTAAGTTCACAAACAGAACTTGTTAAACACACAATTAAAGCAAGAGTTAGTTTTACCCCAAATCAAGGCGAGTCTGTTGTTGATGCAGGAGCGCAATTTAACCTGACGGCTTCTCACGGCAAAGTGAGAATTAAAGTTGATTCAGATGGTTACGAAAAAGTTAAAGATTCTTCTAGAATTGAAATTGATGATGTTTTATTTGTTGTAGATTCTGATGCTAAAAACGTAGGGCCATTCTCGACTCAATACTATACTGTATTCCTTAAACGAGAGAACTAATGGCTAGAGATTTTTTATCAGCGAGCAAATTTGTAGTAACGATTGATCAGGCAGCATTGCTTCGTCAGGTTACTACTGGCCCTAATGGTAAAATAACTGGTAATGAAGTTAGGTCTTATGTTTATCCAATTATAGAAGAAGCTAGACAAGATTTAGTTAAAGACTTTTACAATCATTCAGTAACAAAAGAAATTAAATCTGGCCCCAATGCATCTAACTCTTCTGGGACTTTAAGTGGTTATGGAAACCTGTTCTCTTTTATTGGTTTTGATACAAGCCAAAATCCTTTTGAGGAAATAGAAGCGATTATAAACCAAAGATTAAATGTAAGAGTCAGGGCTGTTGGTAATGGAAAATTTAAAATTACCATATTAAACGCTCCGTCAAAAGAAGATATTTACGCTGTATCTCCCTTACCTTGGGCAGATGGTGCTAGTTGGGCAGAAGGCATTGAAAAAGGCATTTCAAACTTGGGATCATTTTTATACAGACCTCAAGGTATTACAGGATCTGTTTCTGGAACAGGTGTTCAAGCAAGGAGTAAATTAAGGGCAACTTCTTTTAGAACTCAACCATATATCTCTAAAATAATTAATAAATTTTTAGAAAACGCAACCAAATTTTAAAAAATGAAGGCACAATTTGATCAAAATCTTTTATCTAGCTTTTACTTGTGGTTAGAGAATCGTTTATTAAAAGACGATACTAAAGCCTATTTAACTGGGGTATCAAATACTTTTAAGTATGTTGATTTTGATGATATCCCTGCTGATATGGTTGGTTATCAGGGAGAGTATCGTCAGCTCGTTGCTGAGTATGATATTGACAATGTGAATTCTGGATTTTTTGTTGGCAGTAGTTTTATTACTGGAGATTCAGATGAAAATGGTGGAGTTTATACAGACTACCAAAATGGTAGACTTTTATTCCCCGAAGCTTCTGGAACAGGACTCAGTATTACTGGAACTTATTCTATCAAAGAAGTAAACACTTATATTTCTCACGACAACGATTTAGATTTCTTACTGCATTCTGATTTTGTTGAAAATGGCCAAGATTCCCCTTATTATTACAGCGATTCTAATAATGTAGATAAAGGGGCTTATTTTTTACCAGCTTGTTTTGTTTCTCTAGCCTCTTCAGAAAACCAAGAGTTTGCTTTTGGTGGACAGGAAAATACTCAAGCAAGAATCCGTGTTATGTTATTAACCAAAGATTCTTATATTCTAGACGCTACAATTTCTAGGCTTCGCGATACAGTTAGAGAAAAAATTACTCACATTCCATATGAGGATTTCCCATATGCCTATTCTTATTCTGTAAAAGATTTCCCTTATACTTATACTGGAATCGTTTCAGATCAAGGGGATAGTGCTGGATGTTCTTATATTGATAGAGTTACAGCTTCAAAAGTAGTATCAGAATCTTTGAGGGAAAAATTGAACAAAGATTTTTCAATTGCTTTTGTTGATTTCGATTTATCAACATATCGTTTCCCACGCTTGTAATCAAGTGTATTTAAAATAAACCTTTATAATCTTTAAAATATGGCTTCAAATTCAAGAACAAGAGTAATTTCACAAGCAAAAGCTGTTTATGTGACTCCTACAGGATGGGATGCATCAAGTTTTAATTCACTTGATGCGAGACAACTTCATGGAGTAGACACCTTTTCTTATGAGATCGATTTAGCAGGTAGTCGTCAAGACGTTCGGGAGTTTGGACAACTTGCTCGCGTAGGAACTGTCCGACTAAGTGAAATTAACCCAACTCTTAGTTTTGGTTATTATCTCGCAGATGGAGGAAATGAAATTAACTTAGGATTCACTGAATCCCTTGCAACTGGAGAGCAAGCTCTTAAAGGAATGCTTGAAGAGAATGCTTATTTGAATGAAAGTAATATTTTCGTTTTGACTGCAAAAGAGGGTAGTGATGCTTTTGGAGATGCAAACCAAACTGCTTTCGATGCAGCTGAAGCAGATCATGACACCGTTGGTTTTGGAAACTGTTTCCTTAGTAGTTATTCGATTAACCTCTCTGTTGGTGAAATTCCAAGAGCTGACGTTGAAATGCAAGCATCTAACGTAGTTTTCTATGAAGATGCTCACAAAGGATTGATATCTCCAAGCTTGAACTTGGATGGAAGCAGAGCAGAACCGACTAACACAGCAAACATTGATTTGCGTCAACCTACTGTTATGTCAGACTTGACTTCTACTTTGAAAGTTCTCAAACCTTCTGATGTTACAATTGAATTTGCTGACAACGAAGGCGTAACTTATAAGGCTGATGGAACAAGTATTGGTGGTCAAAAAATCGGAACCACTAATCCCGGAACACTTAAAGCAATTCAGTCTCTTTCTATTGATGTTCCAATGAGTCGAGAAGTTATTGATGCAGTTGGATCTGAAATTGCATATGCAAAGCCTCTTGACTTTCCTATCGATGTTACATTGAGTATTTCAGCTCTTGTTTCTGAATTCGCAGAAGGTGCATTAGAATACGCACTTACTGGTTCAGCGGGAGACAATAAGACAGATATTACCGTTGACCTTAAATCATATTCAACTACAGAAATGAAGTTTGTGTTAAAAGGAGCTGTTTTGGATAGCCAGTCTTTCTCACAGGGTCTTGATGATAACGAAACTGTTGATTTGACATTCTCTGCTCAAATTGGAGGAGCTACAACAACGGATCAAGGATTCTTCATGACCACATTGACTACAAGTCAAAATGTTCGTTCTGCTGCTAACGATGTAGCCGTTCGCGACACAAGTGATGCAACTCAGCCGATTACTCACTAAGATGAGTATAAACTTTAACAATTAAAATTAAATTATGGCAAATTCAAGAACACGGGTAATTTCGCAAAGTAAGGCTCTATATGTCACCCCTACGGGGTGGCCCCTATTCTTCACTGGAGTAGATGAGACAACTGACCGCGATATGATTTACGGGCATCAACTTCATAGAATTGATAACTTTTCTTTTGATATTGATTTGGCAGCAAGTCGTCAAGATGTTAGAGAGTTTGGCCAATTAGCAAGGATCGCGACAACCAGACTTACAGAAATTAATCCAACTTTAACTTTTGGTTATTTTTTAGGTAATGGAGAAAATGAGTTAGCATTAGGATTTGATAATTCAAGCGGCGCACCTAGACCAATTGCTTCTGGAATCCTTTCTGAATTAGAACAACAAGCTCAAAGAAATGTTTTTGTTGTAACTGCTGATGAGGGAATCGACGCTTTTGATAGTGCAAACTGGGTGACTGGAGGAGTTAACCATGACACAATTGGTTTTGGAAACTGTTTCCTTAGCAGTTATTCGGTGAACCTTGCTGTTGGTGAAATCCCAAGAGTTGATGTCGAAATGCAAGCGTCTAACGTTGTCTTCTATGAAGGTATGCATTCTGGATTGTTTTCACCTTCTCTTGATTTAGAGGGAGAAAGAACATTCTCTGGCCTTGTTTATTTACCACCTGCAAGCACTGGAGCAATGGGCCATTATGTGCTAAGACCACATGATGTTTCTGTTTCTTTTTATGATGATGGAATTAGTAATACAGGGGAGAATAAGGTAGGTGGAGTTGCTTTTTCTGGATTGCCAATTCAGTCTTGCACTATTGATTTGCCGCTCTCTCGCGAAGTTATTGAAAAGCTTGGAGCTGAAAGAGCTTACGCTAAACCAGTTGATTTCCCAATTGACGTTACTTGTTCAATCAATGCTCTTGTTAACGAATTCCATACTGGAGCCTTAGAGTATGCACTCACTGGATCTGCTGGAAATAACACTACCAATATTGTTGTGGAGGTTAAAGATGGAAGTTTGGTTAGAAACAAGTTTGTTCTTAGTGGAATGATTCTTGATAGTCAAAGTGTCTCTCAAGGCTTGGACGATAATGAAAGCATCGACTTAACATTCTCAGCTCAAATCGGAGGAGCGAATACAATCGACCAAGGACTATTCTTCACAGCTGCAACTGGAGATGCTGCTGGACTTACGGGTGTAGACCTAACTGGTGTAAATGGAGCAAATATTTATTCTGGTAAAGCTCATGCTGATCAGCCAATTTCTGTAATTGGTTGGGTTGATGCAGAAAACTTCGATGGATCTGTTGCGGAGCCAGATGGTGAGCCAGACGATGCCAGCCGCCCAGTTTAATAATTAATTTTAAATAATTCAAAAGTCCCACCGAAAGGTGGGGCTTTTTTTTGTGTAATATATAAGTAATGATAACAGGTCAACAGATCTCTGGCGCACATAAATGCATTATAAACATGCAGGTTTTTGTGGCTAATACATATTCTGGGTTTATTGTTGCTGGTGGAACTGGAGAGATAACAGAAAGCAGCACTGGTTTATTAAATAGTGGCTTTGTTTTTTCTGGTTATGATGGATATATTTTTGATCAG
>Ga0255768_10005340_pt1 | contig 12377 bp, 12 predicted proteins | sample 071ome_33_FD_179983 | JGI IMG/M metagenome (GOLD analysis project Ga0255768, IMG submission 179983) | Coastal salt marsh microbial communities from the Groves Creek Marsh, Skidaway Island, Georgia - 071412AT metaG (version 2) | ecosystem: Environmental > Aquatic > Marine > Intertidal zone >...
CTCTGGTTGGCCAAACTTTGCTGTAGGTGTGGCTACCCTCAAGTGGCAAGCCATCGCTAATTCACACCCTCCACCTAAAGCAAAACCATTTACCGCAGCAATTACTAGTTTCTTTCCATCTTCAATGGTGTTCATAGTGTCATGACCATCGGCACTCATATGGGTCGCTTCGTCTTCGTTAAAATGAGCAAACTCAGAAATATCTGCACCGGCAGCAAACGCCTTACTCCCAGAGCCGGTAATAACCATTCCGTAAACTTGTTCGTTGTTGTTTCCCTCTTCTACCGCCTCTTTAATTTCTCTTAGGGTTTCAATAGTAAGAGCGTTCATTTTGCTTTCGCGGTCAATAGTAATAATCAATACATTCTCTTTGATCTCTGTAGTAATATTGTTCATTTCTAAAGTTTCTTTTTTTAATAACGACTCAATTATACAAATTATGTTTATGCGGTAATTAATTCTTTTAAAAGAGATGAGAACAACATATCCCCATCTGTGTTAGATAGGTCGCTGTGGGCACATCTTTCTGGGTGTGGCATCATGCCAAAAACGTTTTTACCCTCATTGCAAATTCCAGCAATGTTGTTTAGTGAGCCATTGGGATTGCTTTCTGTGTTCACATTGCCGGACTCGTCGCAATACCTGAACACTACTTGTCCGTTATTTTCTAAACGCTCCAATATCTCTGCATCGGCATAGTATCTTCCCTCTCCGTGTGCAATAGGAATGGTTAACGCTTTTCCCTCGGGAATATCATTCGTAATAGCGGTGTTATAATTTGCTGCTATCAAATTCACATTTTTACAAACAAACTTCATACTTGTATTACGCAACAATGCTCCCGGCAACAAGCCGCTTTCACACAATATTTGAAATCCATTACAAATCCCCAATACAAAACCTCCATTGTTGGCGTGGTTCACCACAGAGTCCATAATAGGGCTTAGTTTGGCAATTGCGCCAGAGCGTAAATAGTCTCCATAACTAAAGCCACCTGGTACAAATATGTGAGTGCAATTTTGGAGGTTTGTGTCTTTGTGCCAAAGCTTTACTACCTCTCCGGCATTTAGGTTGGTTAAAACACCTACCAAATCTTCATCACAATTAGAACCAGGAAAAACAATTACGCCAAATTTCATGTTACAAATATACTTTCTTTTAAGGGTTTGAGTGCTTCTTTTTAAGGGTTTGTTTCAACCCTTAATCCACGCTTCCAGATGTGGGTTTTTGATCAAAAACATATTGTTTTATCATAGAAATGGCAACGCCTTTTGATAGGTTTATGGTGGCCTGCTCTTCCTCGGTCCACCTCCCTAAAACAAATTCGACCTGCCGCCCCTTGGGGAAATTGTTTCCTATTCCCACCTTTAACCTCGGGTAATCTACTGTTCCCAAAACCTCAGCAATATTCTTTAATCCGTTGTGACCTGCGTCGCTTCCTTTTGGGCGAATACGCAACTTGCCCAACTCCATAGAAAGATCATCTAAAACCACCAACAGTTGTTGTTTGTCGAGCTTTTCTTGTTGAAGCCAATATGATACCGCTTTTCCAGAAAGGTTCATATAGGTGCTCGGTTTTATCAATATGAGTTTTCTTCCCTTGTGGGATACCTCTGTTCTCCAGCCGTGTTTTACAGATTCCCATTGGGCCTCTTTTGTTTTGGCCAATTCGTCTAAAACCTCAAAACCAATATTGTGTCTTGTTTGATCATATTCCGATCCCGGGTTTCCAAGTCCAACTAATAAATACTTCATAACTTATACCTTAACCACACGTGAAACCAACCACCCCAAAGAAACGTTTAGAGCAAAAACTAATAATACATCTGTTATTCTTAAAGAAACGGGATATACCAACTCAAAGGTTGCTTGTGTGGTAACAAACTCATATTTCTGCTGGAGAAAAACCAACAACAAAGACAAAAACACGCCCAATGTGGTTCCTATTCCAACTATTACCATTCCATTTAACCTGAAAACTCTTTGAATTTTTTTATTCGACATTCCTAGGGTTTGAAGCAGATAAATATCTTGCTTTTTCTCGAGGCGCATCATCCGCATTACACCAAATAGGTTATAGCTTATTAATCCAATAATAAACGCCATCAGGGCAAACGAGAACCATTTCTCGGTGTTAAACATTTTGTAAACGGTTTGGTGTTGTTCTTGTTTGTTTAGAATTTGAACTTGGTTCCCCAAGAGTTTTTTAATTCTTGTTTTAACACCCTCCGCGTTTCCTGATGTTTTCACCGCAATGGAGGTGTATTCATTCTCGCGCATAAAAAGCATTTCCGCAACATGCAAGGGCACATATACAGCGTTTTCGTTTTCCTCTTCCGCCAAGTGTAACATTGCACCCACTGACAACACCTCTTGGTTTAGTACAGTTTGAGCAACTGTTCCAGAGGTGCGATCTGGAACCATTAACTCTAGTGGTTTTTCATTATTACCCACTGAAAGTTTATATACTATTCCTTCTGAAAGCCAGGCTTCTGATAGTTTGTCGGGATTGGTATTATAGACACACTCCCCTGCGCTTGTTTGTTGGTTTAGGTTTACTACGTCAAAATATGCAGTGTCTACACCCTTCACCACGCCCACTAGTTGTTTGTTGCCATATTTAATAATGGCCTTGTCTTCCACAACTTTTCCCACCGCAAGCACACCCTCTGTGTTTTTCAAACTTTTATCAAGGCTGTCAGTCCAGGCAATTACTTTTCCTGACTTTGGGGTAATTTGAAGTTCTGGTGATGTTTTTTCATACTCCCCAAAAATACTTTCTTCGAACCCGTTAAGAGCGCTCAGCAAAATCAGCAGCGCCATGGCACCAAGGGTATACCCCAATAATGAAATCGTGGTGATAATGTTTATTGCGGACGGGTTTTTCCGTGAAAAAAAATACTTGCGCGCTATGAGGCTAACAACCCTCACTCTGGTTATTGTTCGTCTTTTTTAATTTTATCAAAGAGTTGGTCTATTTTTTCTACATAGTCCAATGTTTCGTCTTCATAAAAACGCAACTCCGGCACTTTTCTTACGTTGTTTTTTATTTTTCTTGCCAACTCGTGCCTTATTGCTTTGTTCGCATCGCCATTTAGGTGTTCAATAATCTCCTCTCTGTTTTTGTTGTTATAAAGCGAAACGTAAACCTTAGCCAAGCCCAAGTCTGGACTAACAACCACCTCGGTTAAGGTTACAAAAGCACCGGTTAACCACTCGTTTCTGTGTTGAGACATGAGTTCACCCAAGTCTTTTTGAAGTTGTCTTCCAAATTTTTCTTTTCTCATTGTTATATCTCCTTTCTCATTCTTGCAACAGGTATATTCAACTGTTCGCGATATTTAGCAACTGTTCTACGGGCAATTGGGTAGCCTTTTTCCTTCATAATTTTAGCTAAAGCATCATCCGTTAGGGGTTTCTTTTTGTTTTCGCTATTAATAGCTTCTTCTAAGTGTTTTTTAATCTCGCGATTTGAAACGTCTTCACCCTCTTCATTTGCCACCCCTTCAGAGAAGAAGAATTTTAAAGGAAATATTCCAAACTCTGTCTCTACGTATTTAGAGTTGGCCACACGCGACACGGTACTAATGTCCATATCAATCGCCTCTGCCACGTCTTTTAAAATCATGGGCTTTAAGTTAGACTCGTCGCCTTCGTAAAAAAACTCTTCTTGTCTTTTTACTATAGCTTCCATGGTTTTAGAAAGTGTCTGCTGGCGTTTTTTTACCGAATCTATAAACCAGCGGGCGCCCTCCATTTTTTGCTTGATGTATAACACCGCGTCTTTGAGCTCTTTGTCTTTGTTTGGGGTTTCTTCGTACGCTTTTAGTGTGTGCGCGTAAGATGAAGAAATTCTCAATTCCGGCGCGTTTCTAGAGTTTAAACTTACTACCAACAACCCCTCTTCCTCGCGAACAATAAAATCAGGAATGATGTATTGGGTTTTTGCTGAGCTGGTGCTGCCAAACTCACCCGGCTTGGGATTAAGTTTGATGATTTCGTTAATTGCCTCTTTTAGCTGCTCTTCAGTAATGTTTAGTGCTTTTATTATTTTGTCGTAATGCTTTTTAGAGAAGGCATCCATTTGTTCTGCAACAATACTTTCCGCAAGAGATATGGCTTCGTTGTCGCCATAGTCTTTTTTGTATAGTTGCAACAACAAACACTCTTGGAGGTCACGAGCCCCAATTCCAGCGGGATCGAAATTTTGAATTTTAATCAAAACCTTTTCCAGCTCATCGGCGGTGGTCATTGTGTTTTCGTTAAAAGCAAGGTCGTTTACAATGCTTTTCAGTTCTCTCCTTAAATATCCATCTTCTTCAATAGAGTTTATTAAGTGTAGGGCGAGCTTCATTTCTTTTTCGTCATAGAATGTTGCTCTCGCTTGTTCCACCAAATACTCCTGAAAAGAAGATTCCGATCGGATAGGCATTTCATCCCTTTCTTCTGAGGAGTAATCCTCTCCCATTCTAAAACTACCCGCCTCATCGTCTCCTCCACTAGCCCTAACAATCTCGTCTATATCAAAAGTGTTATCTGAAGACCCGTCGCTTTCCCATTCAGAGTTGTTGTCATAGTTTTCATTATCCCCCTTTTCTAGTGCGGGGTTGTCTAACAACTCCTCAGACATTTTTTCTTCGAAATCCAACGTGTTCATCTGCAACAACTTTATGTATTGTATCTGTTGCGGAGAAAGCTTTTGAAGTTGGGTTTGAATCTGCGACTGAGATAGTGCCATATTACAAAGATAAACTACTTGAGCAACTTGCAGAAGGAAGTTATACCTGTATCGAACACTTGTATGTTTTCGTCGTCAATTTTCGCCTTTAGTCGCAATGTCTTAGGGGTTGCACAACAAACGGCATGTCTTTTGAGTATAAGGCATTAAGAAAGGAGGAAAAACCATGAAACAACAAAACTTACAAAAACAGAGCAACATTCAAAGCGAACCTATTAAAACTGGACATCGTGTTTCTGGCATGGGAATTCCTCAGCAAGCCGCGACTGGCAACTAGCGACTGGCAACTGGCTTATGGCGGCTAGCACCTAGCGGCTAGCACCTAGCTCCCAGCACCCAGCAGCCAACCCCTAGCACCTAGCTACCCATTCTCCGCTTTCAACCTCTCGGCATTCTCCGCCACCATCAAGGCATTAATAATTTCTTCAATTTCTCCGTTGATAATTGATGGTAAGTTGTATAATGTTAACCCTATTCTATGATCAGTTACACGACCTTGAGGATAGTTGTATGTTCTAATTTTCGCACTTCTGTCTCCGGTTGATACCAATGTTTTACGCTTGGCCGCAATTGCTGCGTTATGTCTTTCCAGTTCGGCTTCATAAAGTTTTGTACGAAGCATTTTCATAGCCTTTTCTCTGTTGCCTAGCTGTGTTCTTTCGGTTTGACAAATGACAACAATCCCTGTGGGTTTGTGTGTTAGTTGAACTTTTGTTTCTACTTTGTTTACATTCTGCCCTCCAGCTCCACCGCTTCGAGAGGTGTGTAGTTCAACATCCGAGTCTTTTAACTGAACATCTACCTCATCTGCTTCAGGCATAACCACTACAGTAGCTGCTGATGTGTGTACTCTTCCCTGGCTCTCAGTTTGTGGAACTCGCTGAACACGATGTACCCCACTTTCATATTTCAAAACCCCGTATGAGCCCGGCACATCTACAGCAAAACTAATTTTTGAAAAACCTCCACTAGTTCCTTCCATTTCTTCCATAATCTCGACTTTCCATCCTTTGCCATCACAGTATTTTTTATACATACGGTAAAGGTCGCCAGCAAATATTGACGCCTCATCTCCTCCTGTTCCCGCCCTAATTTCAACAACGCAAGTTTTTGCATCTTCTGGATCTTTAGGAAGTAATAGTACGCGTATTTCTTCTTCTAATGGCTCTTGTTGCTCTTCTAGTTCGTCGAGCTCCATTTTTGCCATGTCTTTGAGCTCTTTATCTTTTTCGTTTTTTAGGATTTCTTTAGCCTCAGCAATGCCTTCAACAATCTTCTTATACTTAAAATAAACATCTACAACTTCTTCAAGGTCGCGATATTCCTTGTTAAGTTTAGTAAACCTTTTCATGTCGCCTGACACTTCTGGGCTACTTAATAACAGTTCGAGTTCTTTATATCTGGCGTGAACCGCCTCCAGCTTTTCAAGCATGCTGCAAATTTAGATTATTTTTTCCCTTAAATATCTCTACCCTTGGCCTTGAGAATATTCTCTCACCTCCAGAACCCCATTGTTTAATTTTATATATCTACTCCCGGTAAACCATTGACCTAAGTTTATATACTTAGAAACCCCATTATCTAATGTTATATCCAACTCTAAATGACGATGTCCGAAAATAAAAAAATCAACATGTTGAGATTTTAACACCTCATTACAGTGAAGTGTTAAGTATTCAACCCCATCTCCACGGTATTCTTTTTCCCAACTTGGGGTACTTTTTCTGCTGCTTTTACTCCAATAACGAGCAAACCTTACTCCTAAATTAGGGTGAATTCTTGAAAACAACCACTGGTTTATTGGTGATAAAAACATCTTTTTTAAAAACTTGTATTTTTTATCTCCTGGTCCTAATCCATCGCCGTGATGAATGTAAATTTTTTTATCTCCCGATTGAATAATTTTAGGTTCTCGAAAAATTTGTATTCCACACTCTTCAACCAAATAATTTCGCATCCATAAATCATGGTTTCCAACACACACTTGAATATCAATACCTTTATCTGTTAGCTCTGCCAACTTTCCTAAAAACCGTACAGAGCCTTTAGGAACAACAGTTTTATATTCAAACCAGAAATCAAAAATATCCCCTAATAAGAATATTTGAGTAGCATCTTTTGATACCTCATCCAACCAGTTACAAATTTTCTTCTCTCTATCCTGAGAAGGTTTACCTTCAGGCATTCCGAGGTGAAAATCACTGGCAAAATATATCATTTTTATAAACCTTGAAACTGTTGCAACATACGCACATCGTTTTGGAATAATGTACGTATATCGTTTATACCGTATTTCAGCATAGTAATTCTATCCATACCTATTCCAAAAGCGTAACCTGTATATACATCAGGATCAACATTACAACTTTTTAATACGTTTGGATGAACCATTCCACAACCCAAAACTTCCAACCAACCGGTGCCTTTACTTAATCGTTTTGTATCTTCTGTTTCTGTACCAATCCATATATCCATTTCTGCGCTTGGCTCAGTAAATGGAAAGTAACTAGCTCTAAACCTTACCTCTGTGCCTTCTCCAAAAAACTGTTGAACAAAATAATAAAGTGTCTGCTTAAGGTCTGCAAACGTTACCCCTTTATCTACATACAAACCTTCTATTTGGTGAAAGAAACAATTACTTCTAGAACTAACCGCCTCGTTTCTATATACGCGTCCCGGCATTATAAGTCGAAAAGGAGGTTTTTTATTTTCCATTTCTCTTATTTGAACAGAGCTTGTATGTGTTCTAAGAACATAATCCCCAACAAAAAACGTATCCTGCATATCTCTTGCAGGGTGATCCTCTTCAAAATTTAATGCACTAAAATTATGATGATCATCTTCTATTTCTGGACCGTCTGAAAAATCAAATCCTAAAGAATAAAAAATATCTATGAGTTTATTTTCAACCGCTTTAAGAGGATGAATTGAAGCAGGTGAATTTTTAGAAACTGGCAGTGATTGATCAATTTTAGTAAGCTCTTCAGACTCACCACTACCTTCTAATTTTTCTTTATTTTGATTGAATATTGTTTCTAGTTCTTGTTTTAAAACATTTAAAGGTTTTCCTATTTCCTTTTTTTCTAAACCAGGTAGTTGTTTAAACTCTTCGAATAATTGATTGATGATTCCCTTCCTACTCAAATACTGCAAACGAAACGATTCCAATTCTTCCGAATTTTGAATCTCAATTTTTTTTATTTCGTTTTGAAGACTTTGAATTTTTTCAATCATATCACAAATCTAATTTCTTTTGTTGAATTGGTTTTACTTACTCTTAATTTTGATATTCACACCCCAAGTAATTATTACTTATATTATTTTAAAGATATATTATATAATATTTAATTGTGTGTGGATATGGGGATTACTTCTTTTTTTCACGTGAAACATTGTAATTATTTTTATAAGTAATTTATATATAATATTTTAGATTTATTACTATGTAATAGAGTAATTAAGAAATATCCTTATTTATAGTTGTTATTTTTGGGTATGATTTAACGTTTTTAAACAGGTGTTTTTAGAGGTTATCTTTATCTACTTATTCTGAACTAATATTCACTGGTAAATTGTCTTTTTTCTCCTGTGTTTCCTGATAATTAACAGTAATAATATTTTCTAATTTGTGATGGACACTAGTCTCAAACCAGAAATGAAAGATGGGTTCATTTATTATAGAACCATCGTCCGTTTTACTATCTAACGTGAGATTATTATTTAAATCTTGAAATAGAATGTATTTATACTGGCCTACGGGTAATTCAATTTCGGTAGTTCCGCTTTCTACAAAATATGTTTCAACCTCAACTCCCTTCTGATATAGTTTGAGAATAATATTTCCGAATAATTCATTTTCTAAAGTAATCTTCCCGAGTTTCTTAGGATTGGATTTATTGTAAAATGTATCCTCCTCAAGAACTTCATAAAATTCACGTGGAACAGTTTTGTTTTTTAATTGGTATCCAATTGAAGGTTTATAATAAAATAAAGTATCCTTCTCTATAATTTTAGAATAATATTTCTTTACTTCCGTAGTGTCGTAAGTAATGCTTTTCTTACGTATTTTATAATTAAAAGGAAGGTTAGATATTATTTGATCTAAAGATTGTGTTATTATAGTATCTCTATTTACAGCTAAAATTGGAATATGGAATTCATTGATTTGGTTGCGTGTTAATCCTTTGATAATAAAGAGAGACGAATCAATTATATCATATATAATTTCCTTTTTTAAAGGTTCTCTTAATTTAATATTTGTATCGTTATTAGTTGGTTTAGTATTAATAAAAGCAACATTCTCATTGGAGTCTAGTTCATTGTTTTTATTTGCGTCTTCAAAAGCAATTAACTGTAAATTTTTATCTGGTAAACCTTCAATAATAAAAGTATCAGAAAATTGCCTCGATGAATAATACAAACTATCTATAACACCAATCACTCTGATGGTTTTTTTCTGACCTTTCTCCCATTGAACTCTGAGTTGTGTTCTAAGTGTATCCTGCCCCACTAAATAAAAAGGAAGTATTGCTGTGTTATTTTCATTTACATCAGAGATAGCATCATTGAAGTTAATTGAGGTAGTAATAGAGTCTATTGATATGGTGATAGATTTATTGGTTTTATTATAACTGGGTTTGATTCTTTTTTTATAAGGGTTAAGAGTAATGCTATTCTTAATCTTTATGTTTTCATTAAAGAAGAATGTAATTTTATTATTTAGGCTATCTACCGCAGTTTTTATGATTACTGGCGGGGTAATATCTTTGGGGCCACCTGTGGGGCCAACGGGGTTTGCACAACTACCGAAATACACCATTATAACAAGTAGGCTTAGCTTAAATTTCATCGACCAAAATGTATTAAAAGTACTGATATATCAGAAGGCGAAACACCGCTTATTTTTTGTGCTTCAGCAATAGTTCTTGGTTTTTCTTTTAATAACTTTTCTCTTGATTCCATGCTCATTGCTTTGAGCTGCATGTAGTCAAAGTTTTCAGGAATTTTCACATACGATAAGCGTTGTAATTTTTCTGCCTGTTCTTGTTCACGCTTGATGTATACAGAATATTTGAACCGTGTTTCTGTCTTTTGAAGAACCTCCTCGGAATAATCATAATTTATTAAACTAGAGGTTTTCATTATTGTATTAAGATCTACCCCTGTACGCAACAACAACTTAGATGCACGAGTTTTTTCTTTAATCTCTTCATTAAGTAGCGTAAAGCTATCATCGACTGTTATATTGGTTTTTTCTAATAAACCCGAGAGTTCTTCAATTTTCGATTGTTGGTTTAACAATTGGTCTAACCTTTCGTTCTCGGCAAGTCCTATTTTGTGCCCGATTGGAGTGAGGCGCTCGTCGGCGTTATCTTGTCTTAGGGTGATGCGATATTCAGCGCGCGAAGTAAACATTCGGTAAGGTTCTTGAGTTCCTCGATTTACCAAATCATCGATGAGCACCCCTATATATGCTTCATTACGTTTTAAAACCACAGGTTCTTCATTCTTGATATACTGAACGGCATTAATTCCAGCCATTAATCCTTGTGCGGCAGCTTCTTCATATCCGGTGGTTCCGTTGATCTGACCTGCGAAAAACAACCCTTGTATGTGTTTGGTTTCTAGTGTATTACGAAGTTGAGTAGGTTGGAAAAAATCATATTCTATGGCATATCCTGGACGAAAAATTTTGGCATGTTCAAACCCAGGAATTTGTTGTAATGCTTTGGTTTGTATCTTTTGCGGTAGTGATGTGCTAAACCCATTTACATATACTTCTATTGTATCCCACCCTTCTGGCTCAACAAAGATTTGATGTCTTTCTCGTTCAGCAAAGCGATTAATTTTGTCTTCAATGGAAGGGCAATAGCGGGGACCTAGACCAGTAATATTACCATTATACATAGGAGAGTCTTCAAACCCTTCTCTCAATATTTCATGAACCGTATTGTTGGTATAGGTAATATGGCAGCTTTTTTGTTTGTCAATTGTTGTGGGGTTTGGAAGGAAGGAAAAGTTACCAGGTTTTGCATCCCCTAGCTGTTCTTCCATTTTTGTATAATCGATACTCCTACCATCAATTCGAGGCGGTGTTCCTGTTTTCATTCGTCCTGATTCGAAACCCAAACCTTCAAGTTGGGCTGTAATGCCAGTAGATGATTTCTCGGCCATTCTTCCACCTCCTAATTGTTTTTTTCCGATATGAATTATTCCATTTAGAAACGTTCCGGCAGTGAGAACCACTGTTTTTGAATAGAATTTATTATCCATTCCAGTGATGACCCCAACCACTTTGTCCTTTTCAATGATTAGTTCCGTTACGCTGTCTTGAAAAAAATCTACGTTTTTGTTGTTTTCGAGCGTTAAGCGCCACTCTTCGGCAAATCTCCACCGGTCTGATTGAACCCTAGGGCTCCACATAGCAACACCCTTAGACCGATTGAGCATTCTAAATTGTATTGCTGTTTTATCTGAAATAATTCCAGACATGCCGCCGAGAGCGTCAATTTCTCTTACGATCTGCCCCTTTGCAACTCCACCCATAGCGGGATTACAACTCATTTTGGCAATCGTCTCCATGTTCATGGTGACCAAAAGAACCGAACAGCCCATTTTAGCGGCTGCATGTGCTGCTTCACAACCGGCATGACCAGCACCAACTACAATTACATCATATTGATTCATGTTTCACGGGGAACATTTGCAAAGATACTTTTGAATTTTATATAGTGACAAAATGCTTATCGAGATAGTGTGACTATTTCTATAAACAAACATTTTTGGAGGACACGGTTTCACGTGAAACTTTAATTTGTGTTCTTGTAAAGGTCAATTAGCTTGTTTTCTTGTTTGCGCATTTCAGAAGAGTCTGTTTCCGTTTTGTCTTTAAATCCCAGAAGATGAAGCAAACCATGTCCTAATACTCGTATATATTCTTCTTCAAAGGAAGCGTTATATTGTTCTGCGTTATCTCGAACTCGATCAATTGAGATATAAATCTCGCCTTCAATTATTCCCTCCTTATCAGACAAGTCGAAGGTTATGATATCTGTATATGTGTCATGGTCCAACACAGATTGATTCATTTGTAATAAATCTTCATCAGAAACAAAGACATACTGTAACCAACTAATCACAAATTTAAACTCTTTTGCCTTTTTCGTTAATACAGATCTTATTTTTCTGCGCTCTGTTAAGTTTAGGAAACGAGACTTTCCTACAAATAATATTGATTCGGCCATTTATCTTAATAGAATTACTGTACCTGATAATGTTTTTCTTTTGTTTCTGTAATGCGCTTCAACCATGTAAATATAAATACCATCCATTACGGGCGAACCATTAATCTTGCCATCCCAACCAACGAGGGCATCTCCATCCCAAATAATTTCACCCCAACGGTTGCATATAAACAACCTTGCTTCTCCAGGGCCTAGGGCTGAGTTTACCACCTTGAAAACAGGGTTGGCGCCATCAGGACTAAAGGCGTTAGGGATGAAAAAACTATCTAGTTGAGATGAGTCAAACCCGAGGTCTATTTCTATTTCGTTAGAAAGGCTCCAGTTTTTATTGTTTGGTACTGGATCGAGAGTGGTTGACCTAACTCTAAAGCGCTGAATACCAAAACCTTGAGGGG
>Ga0255768_10005346_pt1 | contig 12372 bp, 18 predicted proteins | sample 071ome_33_FD_179983 | JGI IMG/M metagenome (GOLD analysis project Ga0255768, IMG submission 179983) | Coastal salt marsh microbial communities from the Groves Creek Marsh, Skidaway Island, Georgia - 071412AT metaG (version 2) | ecosystem: Environmental > Aquatic > Marine > Intertidal zone >...
TCGCCATTAATGTGTCGATTTGAGAACCATCTTCACGTAGGTCATCTGTAACTTTCCAAGCATCACCAACATAATCAGTGATAGAAAGATTGATAGTACCTGTGTCAATAGGTGAAAAGTTTAAAGGTGTATCTTCAGCAGCATCTTGAATTGTTACTGAACCAACTGTCTTGATGTTTAAAGTTGTACCTGAACCGAAGTCAGAAACGTCTCTATACATACCTTCTGGTAACAGATAGTCATGTAAGTTTTCAAGGATAAACTGAGAATACTGTTGCGATTCAATGAACGCATTAGTATTTGTAGTATTTTGAGCCATTATAAGCCCTCCTTAAATTAAGATTGTTGTTTAACTTTCTCGCCTGCTGCTCTCCATGCATTAACTAAGTCACTAGTTTTAGCACCTTTCGGAACCCTTGCAGATATCTCTTGTGGAGGTTTATTCTGTGCTAAAGCTTCTGTATTTACAGAACTAGAAGTTTTGGATACATTAGTTTTAACATTAGGTTCTAAATCAGCTAACCTTAATACTAAGTTAGGAGATGTAGCTGCGAGCTCATTTAGTTTCTGTGGAGTAAGATTCAAATCTTTAGCTAAACTATTGTAAACAGTTTCTGCATTGGATCCATATTTCTCAGAAAACTTAGAAGCTACCTGAGAAGCATTTGCTTGAGCAGTTTTTTTCTGTTCATTTTGTTTAAGAGTTTGATTAACTAACTCCATAATATTATCTTGGTTCAATCCAACCTCCTGAGTGGTGTTCTCTACAGGTTGTACTCCAGACTTTATTTCATCAAGAAGTTCTTGTGTAGTTTTACGCTTAGATAGTTCCTCTTTCAATTGAGCCATCTCTTCCTCTAGGGTTTTGATATGCTGTTGAGCATGAGGTACAGATCTTAATGCTTCTTCTGCACTAGAATACTTCTTACCTTCACCTACCAGGTCTTGAGCTTCTGTCGGAATCTCAAATGGTTTAGTTTGGGTATCTTGTTGTTGAGCCTCTTGGGTAGTTGGTTCAACGGTTTCTTGTGTTACTTGTTCTTCTGCCATTACTTTTCTCCTTGGTCAGGAATAAGATTATATAATTTTGAGAAGGCTTTTTGAAAGCCTAGTTGATAAGCATGGTATTCAGACCATGATGGTTTATCAAACGTAGACTCATCTATTGCCTTTCTTTGTGATAAACTTATTTGTTCTTGACAATAAGTTCTTATTATCTTAAAGGCTTCAGCCTTTGATAAGGCTTTGCCTTTTTCATCTTTCAAATTCATATAAATATTATACCATAAATTTAACGAATTGTCAATCTATTCAGGCATACTTTCTTCTATGCCTTCTAAATCCTGATCTAATGATCGTTCTTCCATACTAGGTTGACCTGTTTGTGCTTGCAAATCTTGTTGAATCTGCATTCTAAGTTGCTCTTGTTCAGCGCCTTCAAAGAGTGCAGCATTGTCTTTAATGAAGTCAAACTTCTCAAAGCCCATATACTCTTCAACCATATTAGCAAGTTTCTTAGCAGAAATATGAGGAGCAATATATTGTCCTATAGGACTATTAAATACACCTAACATATTCTGCATTAACTGTGCTCTCGCAGCATAATGTCTAGCACCTACTGGTCTAATTTTACCACGAGCAGTTAAATCTTCTTTAGTTACTGATAAGAAATCAGCTACACCAAAATCATCATCCATAACTTTAGCAAGTTCTGGTAAATCTATATTACGTTTAGCTGATTCTAACATACCATTTAAAACAGGTTCTAGGAACTCAGTTTCAAATTGATTAATTTTATTCTGGAAAATACGTGAAGCTGCATTTTGTAATTGCTGTACTTCAAATGCTGTCTTCTCACCAGGAGTTCGGAAGCCCATAGCTTCTTTAGGAGCTCCTGCCATTTCTTCCATAATATTTAATATAGCTGCAATCTCATTATTAACTTGGAAAGCAGCAGCATTAGGAGCCATAGCTTGAACATCACCATCTTCAGGAATATGAATTGTTTCTTCAGGACCCCATGTAAATGGTTCTACGTCTCCTACAATTTTAAGTGGGGGATGTATAGTAAGATCTAAAGCATCAGCTTTAAGATTTTCTAAGTGATCAATACGATATTGTAAGCCTACTAAATTATCTAGTGGACCCATAGCATATAAGTTATCAGGACGTTTTCTCCATCCTACATGGAACTTACTATCTCTTCCTAATAAAGAAGGATTATCCATTGTTCTTAGAATATAACTTCTATCTAATATAGTTATGATTTGATTCTTATAAAGTTTCTTTTCAATTCTATCATAGTAATCACCTTCAAACTCTAGTATTTCTACATAACCAGATTGATAATATTCTTGTAAAGAACCAAAACCATCTACAATAAATGCTTCTGATTTATTAATATCTTCAACTTTAAATTGTGATAAACTATTTCTAATTTCTAAAGCTTTATCTAAAGCTTCTTTATCATATTGAAGTTCAGGTCTATCTTCTACTTCTGCCATAAGTTCACCAATAGATTTAACATATCTAGTAAACTTAGGTGACTCTCTAAATGATGGTGCTGTAGGATTAAATACAATATCAAATGGAGATATACGTACTAACTTAGGACCATTGTAAACTGTAGTAGGATTGTTATCTTGACTACCTTTTTCTACTTCATTAACATATTGTATTTCTGCAAAACAGTTACCATAGTCAATATAATCTGCAACCAATTGAGCTATTGTTTCTTTAAAACCTGATTCTTTAGTTTTAGTTTTAAGATAAGACTCAATAGCTTTACGTTTATTTACAAATGTATCTTCTAAAGTGGCTCCCTCCCACTTCATCCAATCGTCATTAGGAAATAAAGCATCCATATAATTAGCATGTAAGTTATCTCTAATCTGTGTGAGTTTAGGTAGAGTTGTTTTATTTTTCCAAGGAAGAGTTGAATTAGTAGTTGTGCTGGTATCTGTAGCAAATAAATAGTTACGTAACTCTCTCCACTCTGCTTCTTTATTTTGTCTTTGTATCCACCATTGATTATACAATGCTGCAAGGTTTCTTGCCATTGTATCTGGATTAATTGCTTTTTCAAATTGTGCTACTTTACCTGCCATATATATTCCTTAGTAAGATACTCCCCCAAAACGAGAGTGTGTTAAAACATTAGAAGACATCATGCTTACTCCATTAGATCTTTGTCTAGGTATAATAGAGATAGCTACAGCGTTTGCTAAGGCATCTTTAACGTCATCATGAGGTGGATGTACTTGTGATAGTTCTTCTTCTAATACTTGACAATTACCACCTTTATAATGCCATATTTGTTGATTATGATATTTAGGTTCTAGTGTAGCGTTAATACGTTGACGCTTATCACCTTGATACCTAGTTGGTCTATATTCATCTATAACTAATGGAATACCATTTGGTTTAAGATAACTATCTTTTAATTCTTTTACAATTGTTTGTTGAGCTACTGTAGTCTCAGCTCGTAATTTTCTAAATCCCCACTTTTCCCAAGACCTTAATATGTGATCGTAGTAATCTACAATACGATCTGTTTTAAATCTATCAATATCTAATACATAGTAATTACTTTGATGATCTACACCTACAACTACTAATGCTGTACTGTCAGCTTGTTTACGTAGTGAGAAAGCAAAGTCAATAGCTGCAAATACATTTAACTTACGATCTCTTATATACCAATCACCTTCTTTATTTTGTAATACAGCTCTATCATAGTATTGAAAATCATCAGAAGATATATTAGCTGCCTCTGAGTTATTAGGATCATTGTAATACTGAGCATAGAATTGTGTAATGTCTACATACTTAGCTTTAATTCTAGCTAACTCTTTTGCATCAAATCCAAAAGCTTTACCATCACTACGTTTTTGTTTAGTCCAAAGGAACTCACCATCTGTTTCTACTACCTTTTGAAATAACTCATAAACATTTTCTTCAGATTCCAAATCTCCTTCATCATTAAAGATTTGTTCTTTCATGTTTACCATAGTATCATAAATATCTCTAGGATGATAACGAGTGCCAACAACCCACTCAAGAGCACCAGGATTTTCAATGGAAGCCAGTTGAGAGTATGCTGCTGCAACTTTACTTCGTCCTTCTTCATTATAAGCATTACCCGGTACAACAATATCATCAAGCACCACAACATCAGCATGGAAGCCAGTAGTATTACTGGTAAGCCCAACTGCTTTAACGCTAGCATCTCTAACTCCCTCTAATTTACGTTTAGGATGATCAACTGCTATCTCAGCTACAGCCCACTTCTCTCGTTTACCTTCTTCTTCATTAATCATATCCTTCCAATATCTACGATATATTGGACTATCTATAATATTTTTAATAGCATATAATTGTTTCTCTGCTAAGTCAGCAGTAGCTGATACATATAATATTGTAGTCTCAGGATGTTTAGTTAACCACCAAGCAGTCCTATAAGCTATAAGCTTTGACTTCATATGACCACGAGGTAATAAAACTAATTGATTCTCTTTAGCATCTTGTCGTTGCCACCATGAAATAAGTTCTTCATGGATAGCACCGAGCATTAAGTGAGGTGCAACTAGTCGTATAAAAGTCAACAGATCATTTTCTGCTGCTTCTCTGATTTGGTCAATCTGACTCATTTATTTTATCTTTCTGTATTTAGCCGTTTTCTTTTTAATACTTTTAGGTTGTGATACAAACTGTTTACCTTTACGATTACCAGCAGCTTTAGCTGCGTTAGTTGCTTTCTTTTCAGCAGGGCTTAAAGCTTTCCATGCTGCATCAGGTAGGTATCGTTTTTTTCCTTCACTCTTAGTACCATCAGAAGTTCTCCACTTTTGTTTGGTCCAAGCTTTTAAACTCTTTTGTGATTTAGCTAATGCCATTATTTATAACCACCACCTTTAGCTTTATATTGTTTAGCCAACATCTGTGCCTTACGTGCTGACCACTGACCAGGTTTACCACCTTTACCACCTGCTTTAATCTTATTAAATAATGCTTTACGCATTGTAGGTTTAGTATAGTTACCTGCTGAATTAACTGTGCTTTTCTTTTTAGTAGCTACCATTTAACTTTATGACTCCAGTATCTAGCACTCATTTTATCTGGGCTAGAGTCCTGAGCATTGTGTCTAGCATAGTAAGATTTCTTACGTGCTTTGTCTTTAGCAGATGTAGGATTCTTACCTGCTCCTTTTACACCTTGTTGACCAAAGCGTATTAGTTTAGTTTTATCTCCTACCTTAGCTACCACTACATGTGATTTCTTAGGATGATTAGGAGTACGTTTAGGTTTGTTATAACCTGATACTCCTGCTCTAACTAATTTAGGATCTTTTTTAGTTGCCATGTAAACTCCTAGTTAGGTTTAGCGAGCTGTCCACCAAAGTAAAACTCTACAATCATAGTTGCCCACTGAAAGATTTCATCAAATTTATACAGACCTTTAATAGTATGGAAAGCTTCTCCTCCTCCAAAACTAAATAGACCTAGTATGTTTACTCCTTCTGAAGTAGTTTTAACTACTGTATCAACACCAAACACTCCTGCTAATGGATATACAGCTACTAGTGCTAGTATAACTAAAATTAGTATACGTCTATTCCAAGCTGCAAATGGTGACTCTTGCATTGACTGTTCACGTGCTTTATCAATCTGCTCTGTTTTAGCAGTGAACTGAGCCATCATCATCTTTTGTGTTTCGTGTGCTTGTGCTGATTTAATAGCAGTTAACTTAGCAATAAAGCCAAGTGCTATAGGTATTAAGTGTGTTAGTATTCCCATATTAGTTTCCTAGTGGATTAGTAGATGATTTACGTAATGCCTTCATCTCTGCACGTATACCATCTAAGTTTGCATTAACTTCTGATCTTACACTAGATAATGTAGCTTCTACTTCTCGTTGATTACCTCTAGATTCTGCAGCTACTTCTCTTGCTAGTGCTAGTGCATCACTTGCTTTTTCTTGTGTTACAATAGCACGTTCCATAATTTCTATAATACGACCTTGTTGACTAGCTAATTTTAATTCTATTTCTTTAATCTTAGACTCATCATAAGAATCAATTACCGAAACCATATCGTTGTAAAGGGTGATCCCCATGTAGCTGATCCCACCGATGATTGGCAATACTGTCAAAACGATTCCCAATATCATCTGATTGGATAAAGTTAAAGAGAATGTTTTGGTCTTGGGCATAGTCATCCTGATATAGTCCTATAAAGTCGTCAACTGGTTGTTCATAAATATTATTCAATGTCTCCAAAGTGTTCAACATAAGCACTATTCCAAATCCTGGAACTACCTCTTCGTTGTCTTTTGTTTCTGGCGACTGAGGCTCTTGCGTTGATTCTACTTTCTCTTCTGTTTTTACTTCCACTTCTGTTATGGGCATAGCATTCTCTTGCTCTACAGGGTTCTGTTCCATTGGCACAGTCTCTACACTCTGGACTGTTACATCTACGGAGTTTTGATCCAACGAATTTATAGGAGACACTGGATTCAATGGGCTCTCTATGCTTGTTGGATCGCTTGCTTTTAGGGTACATGATGTTGAGATCATAGTCCAAGCTGATTGGACTGGATCCGAGTACGGAGTCGAGCATGTCGTAAGTCTTTGCTCTACTGATGATCCATGATACCCAGGTTCGCAATCTACTGTCCTTTCTTCAACAGCTTCAATACACGTTGGGGGATTAGGGATACAACTTTCTGACGTAGTTTGCCAAGCTGTCCACGAATCTGAACTACACGTGTAGAAACGTGCTTGGTTAACAATCCCACTTGTGTTTGGATCTGTACAACTAATTGATCTTTGCTCTGTTTGATCTGTGCAAGTAGAGTACTGATTACAGATTGGATCTTCTGGCATATAGTTAACACACCAATACTGAGATATAGCAACGGACTCTTCAATGTCGTAGCATTGAAGTGACTCTTCAACCATGTAACCATTCGTGTCAGGTGTGTACGTACAATACCAAGTATATCCATAACTACTCCATGTTAAGAGGAACAACCAAAACAAATTCCTTGCCATATAAATTAGTAAACCTTTCAGGATGTAAGTCATACCAAGCTGATCTAGCTGCTACTCCAGTAGCTCCACCGATAGGGCACGGACTACCTGATAACTCCATAGCATTCCATACTTTAATATCTTCACACATTACAGATACGGCTGCTACTTTAAGACCTAAGTCATTTAAAACTTTTGCATATTTACGTCTTTGGCATCCATCATCCTCAACGGCTGTACCACCTGCAACAGATATAATACCACCAGATACTGCACCTGTAACAGGTACTACACATAAGTCTTGAGAGTATGCTGATATAGAAGGAGCTATAGCTGTAGGAACTGGCATACCTCGTTGTTCAATAATAGTTCTAGTTTCAGCCTTAGCTGTTGAAACCACAGTAAGTAAAGCACCAATAAGAGCTGCTAGTATAGTCCATATAAGTTTAGCAATCATACCTTCAATACGATCTAAACGTTTATGTATTGTAGCGTAACGCTCTGCACAGAGTTTCTCATGTGCTACTAGTTCTTCATGTGGAGTCATACTAAAATTCTACCCATCCTGTTATAATATATTTGTCTCCACCAATAGGTGGGTTTCCTCTGTGTGTATGTGTATAAGCTGCAGGAAATATTATTACATCTCCTTTGCTTGGTTTATATCTATAATGCTGATAAAGAAACTCTGTTTCACCTGCTTCAAATTCATCATTAAGATATACTGTCCATGTTAATAATCTATTTGAATGTTCTTTACAATCTGCTTCAGCATGCCAAATATGATAACCTTCACCTGGTTTTGTTCTTTGTATTTTCATTGTATAAGATTTATGCTCACCAAATAATTTTAATATATCAAATTGATTTGCATACTCTTTATAACAATGTCCCCAAAACACATTATTAAATTCATTTATTATTTCTTTATTAGTATGGTTTAAAGGTAAACTTGGTAAAAATGTAGATAAATCTTGTCTAGTTGTTTTTAAATCTTCATTATCTTGTCGATTATAAGTTATTCCAGTTTCTTCTGCTATTTTAAACCATTCAATTGCGTTATTACAAAATTCATCACTAAATGCTTTTTTATATACTTGTATAAAATTATCCATTATCTATCCTTATTTAAAATATGGTCCAACTAACCATGTTACACAACTATATCTTATACCTTTAGTAACAGGTTCTACACCATGTATCATATAACTAGGAAATACTAATACAGTTCCTTTTTCTTGAGGTGGGTAATACATATTACCATTTGCATTTAAAAAAAACTTACCACCTTCATAATCATCATTAAGAAAAGCTAATGCTGTTAGTTTTCTTGTAGTATTACTATGTTCGTGAATTGTATCTACATGAGCATTATAATGTCCATCTGGTTTATAAATTAACAACTCAGTTTGATTAGAATGAGTAATATAATATTTCCACCAATAATCATTAGCATTTAAACCTGTTGCTGTTAATGTAGCACCTATACCTACATTTTGTGGTAACAATACTCGTTCTGTATCACGAACACTTTTATCTATAATATTAGTAATACCAATTCCAATTTCTGGAGGTTTTTTTTCTATAGTATCTTTTGAATAAGTTTTAATTAAATTATCACAAAACTCATTAGATAAATGATTTTCAAATAATGCAAAATCAGTTAATATTCTTTTATTATTTTTAGTTTTAGATATATTTAATGATTGTCTACCATCATATTTTTGATTTGCATAAGGACCATTTGCATCTACATAATGTAAAAATACTTGAGCTTGCCATTGACCTTCAGTATACTTTTCTCGCCAATGTTCTATATCCATACCACGATATAACACAGCATCACCTACTTGCATATCTACTTTATTACCTGCCATGTAAATTGACCAAGGATTTCCTTCAAACCCTAAAGTAACTGTTGCTGATATTTCACAAGCAGGTCTATCAGTATGCTTTTTTAATTCTTCATTAGGTTTATATAATCTAGCGTAAGAATAAGTAGGATATAGTTTTTTACCACAAGCTTGTTCAAAGTGAGGTAACAAATCTTGTAATAATGTATCAAATGTAACTGTACCGTGTACAGCTTCTGACAAAGGACACTGAGAATCCTTTTTAGTTTCACCTTGTTCTATATATTTATATAGTTCATTTGTAAGTTCTGTACAATTATCTTCATCTAAAAAACCTTTTAAATGGACATATCCATTTTTATCGAAATCGTTGGTCACGATTATCCTTTCTAATTAAATACTACTGATTTATAATTTGTGCTTTAAACCAAGTTTCTGTATCCCAGTTCCAATCGTATGCTTCTGTTGGATTGCCTTCTTCATCAACTGCTAATTCACCTGCTGTAGATTGAGCTACTGCATCAGGCATTTTTTTAAACTCTGATGTAGAAGGTTTCCACCAATACATATCTGTTTCTATATTATCTGGACAATCTTTCCACTCTAAAGAAGGATGAACTTCAAATTCATTACCTGCTTCTACTACTTCTAATACTCTATAGCCAGAGTCATCTTTTCCTCTAGGCTCTTGAGTACTTACTAACGCTTTTTTAGCCATTTAATAACTCCTTATTAATATTCAACAATAACTACACCAGGTGCTCCTGCACCTCCTGCACGAGTATTTGCCCCATTTTGAGCTCCTGAACCTCCACCACCTGCTCCATAACAATTTCCTGCAGGTTGTCCTGAAACAGGGCTATTTGCAAATTGTCCAGAACCTGCTGCACCTCCTGATCCATAAATAGATGCAGCTCCATTACCACCTCTACTGTTACCATAACTACCAACAGTAGTTCTAGGTGAATGTCCTCCTTGGATATTTAAAGTTCCTCCTGAACCATTACCACCTGGAGCATAGCTTGTTACTCCTGAAGGTTCCCAATAACCTCCTGCTCCACCAGTAGCTGAACAATAAGCACCAAAAGAAGATGTACCTCCTGTATTTCCATTTGCTTCATTATTTCCTCCATTACCTCCTGCTCCTCGTGTTACAGAAACATTAGTATTAGAAGGAATAGAAATAACTTCTATAGCTGTTCCACCTGCAGCACCTCCAGAACCACCAGTACCAGTACCTACTCCTGCTGATGATCCACCACCACCACCACCTGTAACAGTGACTTTAACTTTAGTAACATTACCAGGATTAGTCCATGTACCTGGTGAAGTAAAGGCTTGCATATTAGAAAAACCACCTCCTGCAGCAGCCCATGTACCTGCTCCAGTTAAATATGTAGAAGAGCTTGCTGTACCTGTTGCAGAAATTTTAGCAGTAGTTACTGAAGAATCAGCTAATGCTGTTGTATCTACAGAACCTGGAGCATAGTGTTCAGCATCAATAGAATCTGCTGCAATATGTTCTGAGTCAATTGCATCATCTGCAATTTTAGTTCCATCAACTGCATCTGCACCTAACTTAGCGTTAGTAACTGATCCATCTGTAATTTGTGTAGTACCTACTGCAGATAAAGTAGCTAATGCTCCTAAACCTAAGTTAGATTCTACAAGTGCTGAAATTTGAGCACCAGTAACTTTCTTACTGGTACCTGCTTCGTTTATCTCAAACTCGTTAGCATCAGCAGCAGCCGATGCAGCAGTTAAGTCTGATATTTTAATATTTGCCATAGTTTAATAACTCCTCTTCCAAGCTCCGTTAGTGTGTTTATAGATTTTTAAATTTTGAGTCCAAGCTCCATTCCATTTTACATTTGGAATAAATGTTTTCCAAGTTCCTGCATCTTTGTAATACGGCTGAGAACTAAAGAATGTTTTACTTGGATTACCTACTATAGTAGCAAAGATAATATTACCATAAGCTGCTATAGCTGTTCTAGTATCAGTACCATTTTCTAGTACACGAATATCTCCTGCTTCAGTAATACGTGTCACTTCATCTGTACCTGACGTAATACTACCGAATAATGTTTTAAGTCCTACACTTGCTTTTGAACCTGTAGCACTTAAAGGTGCTTCACCAAAAGCTGTTCGTAAACTATCTACAGGAGCCATTGTACCTGTAGCTGCCATAGGAACTTCAGCTAGTAATAGATTTAATCCATTTGCTGCTATTGTAGCAGTAGCTGTTAAACTAGCTTGATCTACAAAGGTTCCTTCACCTGCAGTAAGTTTAGAACCTGCTCCTGCTAAACTAGCAGATCCAAAGGTACTGATATTAATTGTACTGGTTACACTACCAGAAGCTGAAAGACTTGCATCTGGTATTTCAAAACCAAATGTCGTCCTAATGATTCCATCTTCTGTAACTCTGGTATCGTCAGCATTTGTTGCTCTAATACCTGAAGGAACTATCGCATAGTCTTCACTTACACGTGATTCACCTGCTTCTGATATACGTAGATCATCAGCTTCGGTATGTCGATAGGATCCTGTAATAGCCATTGACTATCCTTACGCTATAGTAAGATCAATGTTACCAGTTGAAAACTGTAATGTATCTCCGTCAGCTACTGTTTTAGATGCAGTCATAGCACCATGCCATAATAGGTTACCACCTGATGAAGCATCATGAATACCAATGTGAGTAATAGTACCCCAGTCACCACCTGCTGCAGTAAATGTAATATCACCTGTATTTGATGTAGTACCACCTGGTGATGTTGCTGCTGCAAATGTAACTGCTTGTCTAGAGTATCCATTACCTGATACTTCTGTACCACCACCTGAATCACTAGGTGCTGCAGTGTATAAAGCTACATACCAAGCAGTAGGTCTTGTAGCAGAGCCTGTTGTCATTAACCAATCTAACAACAGAGCTTCTGAATGATCTGATAAAGCTGCCATTTATTTATTCTCCTGTTAAGTAATTGTAAACCAAATATCACCATCTGAACCACCAGAAGGTGCACTAGTGCTAACAGTAACACTCTGCGTGATACTGGTATAATTATTGTAAATAGTATTCATTTGTGCTATATAGTCTTGACCATTTACAGTAAAGTTTGTTACATCTAAAGCTCCTGCATTTAAAATGTCATTACCATTTAAATCCAGATCGTTTTCCATTTGGTTAGGTTCACCAGATGGATTATTTCTATATAATACATTATTATTAAATTGATCTTCAATTTCATTAAACGAAGCATTTAATGCTGATGCTGAAGCATAACCTGCTGTAATGTCACTGATTGTAACTTTAGCCATTTATAGATCCTTCTTCCAATTAAAACGTTTTCCTCTTAAATGTTTAGGAACAATCATAGACTTGGCTTGTCCCCCTTCTGTTGTTTGAATTTTACTACTTAATTCAGTTCCTTGCTTTCTATTTTCTTTACCTTGTTTTAAAGCTTTATTAACTTTTCTTAATAC
>Ga0255768_10005347_pt1 | contig 12372 bp, 10 predicted proteins | sample 071ome_33_FD_179983 | JGI IMG/M metagenome (GOLD analysis project Ga0255768, IMG submission 179983) | Coastal salt marsh microbial communities from the Groves Creek Marsh, Skidaway Island, Georgia - 071412AT metaG (version 2) | ecosystem: Environmental > Aquatic > Marine > Intertidal zone >...
GAGATTTTAGATCCAACAGCCAAGCCATTTGGAGCGACGATATATCGCTTCTCTCCATCTGCGTATTGCGTAAGTGCAATAAACGCTGTTCTATTCGGATCATATTCTATACTCAATACCTCAGCAACACCTGACTTGTTACGCTTAAAGTCAATAAGACGGTAACGTCTCTTGTGACCACCACCACGGTGAGATGCAGTCATCTTACCAGAAGAGTTACGGCCACCAGTCTTTTTAAGCGGAGCAATCAATGACTTCTCAGGAGTCGAGGTTGTGATCGCATCAAAGCCATTCACCACCTTAAAGCGCTGTCCTGGAGTTATTGGTTTTAATTTTCTAACCGACATCTGTTCGTATTATAGATTACTGTAAAAATCAATAGCATCCCCTTCGGCTACGTCAACAATCGCCTTCTTGATAGCGTTTGACTTGCCGTGCTGAATACCTGTTTTGGTGTAACGTGTCTTGCGCTCAGGACCATAATTCATGGTTCGCACCTTTTCAACACGAACACCATAAGCTTGCTCAACGGCTTCCTTAATCTGGAGCTTGTTCGCCTTGGGATCAACAATGAAGCCATAACGGTTAAACAGCTCACTGTCTGCCGTCATTTTTTCTGTAATAATTGGTTTTATCAATACACTCATGATCCCCTTATTTGGTTAAACTCTCCTCGATTAGCGCAACAGCGGCCTCAGAAACCACAACATTTGAAGCATTCATAATATTGTAAGTATTTAAATCTGAGGTAGTTACAACTTTAGAGTGCTCTAAATTTCGAGACGACAAATATACATTTTTGTTAGCGTCAGCCAATACAAAGAGCGACTTTTTGTCGTTGATACCCAATGACTCAAGTACTCCTTGGAAACTTTTGGTCTTTGGAGTATCGAATTGAAAGTCTTCAATAATATGTAACGCTTGCCCTTTTGATTTCATGCTAAGCGCAGATTTGCGAGCTAGACGCTTCACATTTTTGTTCAGCTTTTGCTCATAAGCTCTAGGACGTGGGCCGAAAATACGACCACCTCCTCTAAATACAGGAGACTTAATAGAACCGGCACGCGCAGTACCTGTTCCTTTTTGCTTTTTAAGCTTTCGCGTACTACCCGCAATTTCGGCACGCTCCTTCGCTTTATGAGTACCTTGACGTTGGTGTGCTAGATACTGCTTAACATCTAAGTAAATAGCGTGCTCATTAGGCTCAATTCCAAAAACAGCGTCAGAAAGGGTAACCTTTCTACCTGTTGACTTTCCTTTAAGATCTAAAACTTCTAGTTCCATTATTTCTGAACTGTTACGTATGCGTTCTTGTGACCAGGAACACAGCCTTTTACTACAATAATATTTTTCTCAGCATCAACCTTAACCACCTGTAAGTTCTCAACGGTTACAGTCTCACCTCCCATGCGTCCAGCCATTCGAAGACCTTTAAACACACGTGCAGGATAAGAAGCCGCACCAATAGAACCAGGAGCTCTAAGTCTGTTGTGCTGACCGTGCGTAGACTGACCAACACCGGCGAATCCGTGGCGCTTCACAACACCCTGGAACCCTTTTCCTTTTGATGTACCAATAACATCAATAAACTCACCCTCGTTAAAAAGCGATACATCTAGTGTATCCCCTAACTGGTGATCACCGCTAAAATTCAGGAATTCGACGAGCTTCTTTTTAGGAGAAGTTCCGGCTTTTTTGGCGTGACCGATTTCGGCCTTGTTCGCACGTTTTTCTGCCTTGTCATCGAAACCCAGTTGAAGCGCATTGTACCCATCAACCTCTTCGGTTCTGACTTGGGTAACCACACATGGTCCAGCTTGAATGACAGTACACGGAATGTTCTTTCCGTTCTCATCAAAGATGCTGGTCATGCCGATTTTTTTTCCAATTAACCCAGACATTCTATTTCTAATTTTAATTAATACTTATTCTCAAAAAAATTGGGTCAAGAAAAGCTCTGACCCAGATTTTTTCTTTCACCGTTTTTCTTAAACCCTCGTTTAAGACATGTTAATTACGGGCATATGCCCGTATACTTATACTTTGATCTCTACCTCAACTCCGCTTGGAAGCTCAAGCTTCATAAGCGCATCAATTGTCTTTGATGAAGAGCTGTAGATATCAAGAAGTCTCTTGTAAGAGCTCAATTGAAACTGTTCTCTAGACTTCTTGTTCACGTGAGGAGATCTAAGCACTGTAAAGATTTTCTTGTTTGTTGGCAATGGGATTGGACCCGTTACAACAGCACCAGTTGTCTTTACTGTCTTTACAATCTTCTCAGCAGATTTATCTACTAGGTTGTGATCGTATGATTTTAGTTTAATTCTAATTTTTTGACTCATGGCCGCTAAATAGTTTCGTTAAACTCCCTTTGAAGCCTTAATGACCTCTTCAGAAATATTCGGAGGAGTTTCGGCATAATGTGAAAATTCCATAGTAGAAGTAGCACGTCCTGAAGAAAGCGTTCTCAGAGAAGTTACATATCCAAACATCTCTGAAAGAGGAACTTGGGCTTTAACCACTTTAGATCCAGCTCTATCGTCCATGTTGTTCACTTGACCGCGTCTACGGTTAAGATCCCCAACGATATCACCCATATTTTCTTCTGGAGTCAATACTTCTAGTTTCATGATCGGCTCAAGAATTACCGCTCTAGCCGCTCTTGCTGCCTCTTTATACCCTAATTTGGCTGCTAATTCGAAAGAAAGTTGATCCGAATCCACAGGGTGGAAAGAACCGTCCTTCAAAATAATCTTCATACTATCCATCTCGAATCCGGCTAAAGGACCATTTTTCATTGCCTCTTTAAATCCTTTTTCTACCGACGGAACAAATTCCTTAGGAATGTTACCACCCTTGATTTCATTAACGAATTCAAGACCAGTTTTTCCTTCTTCAGCAGGCTCCATAGTAAATACGATATCTGCGAATTTACCACGACCACCTGTTTGTTTCTTGTACACCTCGCGGTGGTTAGCAGAGGCCGTAATAGCCTCCTTATACTCCACCTGAGGTTGTCCTTGATTTACCTCAACCTTAAACTCACGTCTAAGACGATCCACAATAATGTCTAAGTGAAGCTCACCCATACCAGAAATGATGGTCTGACCTGAAGCTTCGTCAGTTTTAACCTGGAAGGTTGGATCCTCTTCAGCTAACTTCGCTAGAGCCATACCCAATTTATCAACGTCAGCCTTTGTTTTAGGCTCAACAGCGATACCGATAACAGGATCAGGGAAAACCATACTTTCAAGTACGATTGGATGCTTTTCATCCGACAGTGTATCTCCTGTTTTAATATCCTTGAATCCAACAGCAGCACCAATATCACCAGCAGAGATAGACTCAATTGCATTCTGCTTGTTCGAGTGCATCTGATAGATACGTGAAATACGCTCTTTATTTCCTGAGCGATTATTCAACACGTAAGATCCAGCATTCAATGTACCTGAATAGGCTCTAAAGAATGCCAAACGACCAACGAAAGGATCGGTTGCAATCTTAAAGGCAAGAGCCGCAAAGGGTTCCTTTGGATCAGGCTTACGAGCAACTTCTTGATCGTTATCCGGATTTGTTCCAATAATCGCCTCTTTATCAAGAGGAGAAGGCAGGTAGCGACAAACCGCATCTAACAAGAATTGAACTCCTTTATTCTTAAATGAAGACCCGCATACCATAGGAATGATACTCATATCCATCACAGCTGCACGAAGCGCTGCGTGAACCTCGTCCTCGGTAATTGAATCCTCATCTTCGAAGAATTTTTCCATGAGGTTTTCGTCGTATTCCGCTACAGCCTCAATAAGCGCAGCTCTATACTCTCTAACCTCGTCTTGCATATCGGCAGGAATGTCAATGACATCGAAAGTCGATCCGTAATTATCATCATGCCATACAATCGCACGATTCTTAACTAGATCTACAATTCCTCTAAAGTCTGCTTCATCTCCAATAGGAAGTACAATAGGCACCGCATTAGATTTTAACATCTCTCGCACCTGAGTACAAACGTTAAGGAAGTTGGCGCCTTGACGGTCCATCTTATTCACAAAGCCCATACGTGGCACTTTGTAATTATCCGCTAGTCTCCAGTTTGTTTCAGACTGAGGCTCTACCCCATCTACCGCGCTAAATAAGAATACCAATCCGTCAAGTACACGTAATGATCTATTTACCTCTACGGTAAAATCCACGTGACCGGGGGTATCGATAATGTTAAAGTGGTAAGGCTTAGCATCAGCTGTAGGCTGACCATTTTCAGTAGGGAAGTTCCACGTACAAGTGGTGGCAGCAGAAGTAATGGTAATTCCACGCTCTTGCTCTTGCTCCATCCAGTCCATAGTGGCGGCACCATCGTGTACTTCACCAATCTTGTGGCTCACACCAGTGTAAAAAAGAATACGCTCTGTAGTCGTTGTCTTTCCAGCGTCAATATGCGCTGCAATTCCAATGTTACGAGTAAGTGATAAATCTCTTGACATGATTACAATTAGAATCTAAAGTGTGAGAATGCTTTGTTTGCTTCGGCCATTTTGTGTGTGTCCATACGCTTCTTCACAGCGGCACCTTCTTCTTTAGCAGCAGCTAAAATTTCGGCGGCTAGCTTCTGAGCCATAGACTTCTCGTTACGCTTACGAGCAAAACTAATAAGCCATTTCATAGCCGTAGAGATCTTGCGATCTGGTCGAATAGGCATTGGAATCTGAAAAGTAGCACCTCCTACACGGCGACTGCGCACTTCAACGTGCGGCATTACATTCGAAAGGGCATCCTTCCATGTTTCTAAAGCCGACTTTTCGTCGTCTGTTTTCTTCTCATTTACGATATCTAAGGCATCGTAAAAAATGCGAAACGAAACTGATTTCTTTCCGTCCCACATCATCATATTAACAAAGCGCGTCACTAGTTGGTCTCCAAACTTTGGATCTGGAAGTAACGGGCGTTTTTTTGCTTGTCTTTTTCTCATGATACTGCGTAATTAAGCGGGTTACTTCTTAGGGCGTTTCGCACCGTACTTAGAACGTCTTTGTGTTCTCCCAGCAACACCTGCGGTATCAAGGGCTCCTCTAATAATGTGATAACGAACTCCAGGCAAGTCCTTAACACGTCCACCACGTACCAATACTATCGAGTGCTCTTGAAGATTGTGTCCTTCTCCTGGAATGTAGGCGTTGACCTCTTTACCGTTGGTCAACCTTACCCTAGCTACCTTTCTCATCGCTGAGTTCGGTTTCTTAGGGGTAGTCGTATATACACGAGTACATACGCCTCTACGCTGAGGACACGACTCCAAAGCCGCCGATTTACTCTTCTTGGCTATTGAGTGTCTACCTTTTCTTACTAATTGTGATATAGTTGGCATGCAAATTTTTTACTCCCCATTTTAAGGGGCTGCAAATGTATTTATTTTTATTTACTATTCAAACGGTCGTTGTAAAAATTCTGAAAATACAGAAAACACTTCCTAAGTAAAGTTATACCTTATGAAATAATCAACGAGCAACCGAGGATTGTGGAGTAATTATTTTGGAATCCAACTATGAAGACGGTAAAAAATCAAGTAGTCTCATTTTTAGCTGACTAATGTTTGTGAGTTAAAAATATGGCTAGCAAAACTTTTAGAAATGTAAACTTTACAAATTCAATATCCATTTTTTGATCTTCTAAAAATCTAGACTCTGCTTGAAGTAGAAAACGCTAGAAGTAAGTTATAAATAAAAAAAATGTTGGTGTTTTAACATATTATTTACATTTTTGCTATTCTTAAACAAATGTTAATTTATATGAAAGCAATGTCAAATGGAATCCTAACGCTGTTTTTAGTGTTAGTTGCGCAGTTTTCTTTTGCGCAGTCTAAGACGATTTCAGGAACAGTGACAGACTCGTCAAATGTTCCGCTGCCTGGTGTTAACATCATTATCGATGGTACCATAACTGGTACTCAATCTGATTTTGACGGTAACTTCACTATTCAGGCATCAGTAGGAGATGTACTGGTCCTCTCTTACATCGGCCAAAAAGAAGTACGAATAACTGTTGGTTCTAGCGATTTCTACTCAATTCAAATGGAGGATGATGCGCAACAGCTCGATGAGGTAGTTGTTACGTCATTAGGTTTGAAGAGAGAAGCAAGATCCTTAGGATACTCGGTTGCCAAAGTTACTGGTGAAGACGTTCAAGGACGTGCAGAACCAGATTTACTTCGTGCTATGCAAGGTAAAATGACAGGGGTAAATATTACCGGTGGTGGTGGTGCTCCTGGACAGGGTACCAAAATCAATATTCGCGGTATGTCCTCTTTGACAGGTAATACACAACCTTTATTCATCGTTGATGGTATTCCTTTTGACAACAGTACTAACGCAACAGCTGGTGCTGGACAAAATACAGTGTTCTCAAACCGTGGTTTTGACTTAGATCCTAACTCAATCGAAAGTATTTCGGTTCTTAAAGGTGCTGCAGCATCGGCTCTTTATGGGTCTCGTGCTACAAATGGTGTGGTAGTTATTACCACAAAAGGAGCTTCTACTCGATCAAGAAAAGGTCTTGAGGTTACGTATAATGGATCAATGATGAGTACTAATATTTCAGCTCTTCCTGATTATCAAGATGTGTATACTCAAGGATCTAACCAGGTGTATAACGGAGCCTTCATTGGAAACTGGGGTTCTCCTATGCCGAATCATGTAGATAGAATCAACCAGCAATACGGTACTAATTATACTAAAACTTATTCTCTCTATCCTGACGGTACACCTTATCCTGACGGATATGCCTCTAACCCTGTTTCTAACAGATTCCCGAATGTATTTCCTGATTTGATGCAGGATTATACCATGCCTGATGGTTCGGTTCGATCAGTTTCTGCTCCCTATGAAATCAGAGCAAACGATATCGTTGGAGGTTTCTTCAAAACAGGTCAAACTATGGATCATGCCGTTAGTTTGAGTGGTGGTAGTGAAAAGGCTAACGTTAATGCCGGTTTCTCAAACACTAATCAAACAGGTATAGTACCTAATCAGTTCGTTAGAAGAACCAGCTTTTTCGCTGGAGGAAATGCAACTCTAGATAACGGAATAACTGTTTCTGGAACTGTAAACTACGTAAACACCTCTCAACAATCTCCTCGTTCAGGTGCTTCTGCATTTAACGACTACTACGGAGGTGGCGGAGGATCGCTATACGCACGTTTGTTTTATTTACCTAGAAACTTTGATTTAATGGGTCTTCCTTGGGAAAACCCTGCGGATGGATCAAATATCTTCTACCGCGCCCTAGATAACCCTATTTGGATTGCTAACAATAACTTCTACAAATCAGATGTAAATCGTGCTTACGGTAACCTTACCATTGGATACGATATCGCTGATGGTATAAACATTACGCTTAAAGGAGGAATCAATAGCTATCATGATGCCCAAAGAAGTAATGTTGTGCCTGGAGGTATTTACCAAGCACTTGGTAATGTTAACACGGTTGATATTAATAACACAGAACGTGACTTTACAGCTTTATTGAATATCAATAAAGATCTTTCTGATGATATTTCCTTAACAGCTATTGCAGGTCTTAACGCTAACGAAAGAAAAAGAACTGCTAGATCCGTTACAGGTAACCAAATTATTTCTCGTGGATTAAATATTACTAGCGCAACTTCTACTCAAATTGTAGATTATGATTTTTTGAGCTTAAGAAGACTTTACGGAATTTTTGCTGATGTTTCTGTGGGTTATAAGGATATGTTATACTTAGGGCTTGTAGGAAGACAAGATCATTCTTCAACGCTCCCTCAAGGTGCTAACAGTTACTTCTACCCAGGTGCCAGTTTATCATTCCTTCTTAGCGAAGCAGTTGAATTGCCTGAAGTTATTAATAGTTTAAAGCTTAGAGTTTCAAATACAAAAGTTGGTAACGATGCTTCTCCTTATAGAACGCTTACAAACTTCAATATATTAACTCCATTTACCTCGCCCATTTATGGTGCTTTAAACAGAGCTACTTTAGATAATACTCTTGGAAACGCGAGCTTAAAGCCTGAGTTTACCACAGAATTTGAGGCTGGTATTGCTACCACCCTTCTTAATAACAGAATGAGTTTAGACGTAACCTACTTTAAGAGAACATCTACAGAACAAATTGCTACAGCATCTGTAGCGAGATCAAGTGGATTCTCTAGTCAAGTAGTAAACATTGGACAGCTTGATAACACAGGATTAGAAATAGGTATGGATGTTTACCCAATTGCAAGTGATAACTTCACCTGGAACACCTATTTCGCGTTCACTAAGATCAAATCCTTGGTTGTAGATGCCGGTCCAAATGGTGAGATTTTCATTGGAGGTCCTGGATCATCACTAGGTACCATTCACAGAAATGGTCTGCCATATGGTCAAATCTTCGGTACAGAAAATGCTAAAGATGACGAAGGTAATTTACTCATCGATAAAGCAACAGGATTACCTTTCCCTGCAGAAGTATCTACTGTAGTTGGAGACCCTAACCCTGATTTTACTTTAGGTATTACCAATAGTTTCAAATTTAAAAACGTAACACTTCGTGCATTAATTGACTGGAGAGAAGGTGGTGACATGTACTCGTTTACTGCTGCCTCTTTAATGTTAAGAGGGCAATTAGCAAATTCAGTTGAGCGCGAGGATTTGCGTGTTGTACCAGGTGTTTACGGTAGTAATCAAACATTCCAGGCAGTAACTGATGCCAGTGGAAATAAAATTAGAAATACTACTCCTATCACAGCATTTGACTCTCACTTCTCTAACGGATGGGGAGCTTATGGACAGGATGAGGTGAACATTTATGATGTTACGACTATTCGTTTACGTGAGATTTCTTTAAGCTATGACGTTCCTAAGAGTCTTTTAGATAAAACTCCATTTGGTTCAGCTGCTTTAGGAATAAGTGGACGTAACCTATGGTGGAAAGCGCCTAACATGTTGGAAGGTTTAAATCTTGACCCTGAAGTTTTAGCTGAAAATGCTGGATCGAATGTTCAAGGATTCGAGTATGGTGCAACACCTACCACTAGTAGCTTAAGCTTTAACCTTAGCTTGACATTCTAATTTATTGAAATCTATAAATCGAAAAAAAATGAAATTTAAATTCAATAACATACGTTTATTCTTAGGTGCTAGTATTCTAGCGCTAGGGGTGGTCTCATGTGAACTTGATGACCTTGATATTAACGTAGATCCAAACAGTGCTAGCAAAGCATCCCTTGAGCTTTTGCTAACAAATGCACAATGGGGCGGATTAAGCACTTTCGGTGGAGGTCTCAATAACACCACCATGGGCTTCCAAGCCATTAATACCTCTAGCGATGACTTTAACTTTACAAACTCTAGCTGGAACGGTACATGGAACAGCCTTTATTCAGGACCTCTTAAGGATCTTGAAGAGTTAATTGCAGCCGCAGATCCTGAAAACAACCCAAGATATTTAGGTATCGCTCAGTTGTTGAAGGCCTACTATTTTACTATGATGGTGGACCTTTGGGGAGATGTGCCTTACAGTCAAGCTTTTAAAGGTAATGCATCAGGTGAAGAGAAAATTCTAGAACCGGCATATGATAAAGGTGCTGACATTTACGCTGATGCCTTTGCTCTTATCGATGCAGCGATCGCTAACCTAGCTAAAACACAAGCGGTTGCGGTTAAAGGAGATTTGATTTATGGTGGAAACGCTACTAAATGGACAAAAATGGCTAAGTCACTAAAGCTTAGACTTTTAATTCAAACACGAAATGTTCAAAGCAATGCCGGTGAAATTCAAAACCTTATCTCTGGTGGTGGTTTAATCACTTCAGCAGCAGACGATTTTGTTTTGCGCTACGGTGCTTTAAAAAATCCTGACAACCGTCACCCAATGTATCAAGCTGGATATGTTGGTGGAGATGCTGGATATTCGTACTTCGGTCATCAATTAATGACTGAAATGCTTGCATCAAGAGATCCTAGAACTCCTTTTTATTTTAAAAGACAGACTTCTACGATACTTAACCCGGAGGATCCAACAGACAAGCAAACCATTCCTTGTTCTCAAAGAACGGATTGTACTTATGGATATTTCCCGCTTAGTAATTTTGTAACCCAGGCGGTATATCAAAAAGATGCAAGTGCGCTTAGTTCAAAAGAAGCGGCATATTTAGCCGGGTTCTTTGGAAGAGATAGATCTGATCCATCAGGTATTCCTAATGACAACCCGCTGAGAACAACTACCGGTGCCTACCCTGGTGCAGGATTGTTTGATGCTACCTATGGTACAACGGGTGGTAACAAGTATGGTAAAGGTGATGGAATCTTCCCAATCATTACCTCTTGGATGGTTAAGTTTTATATGTTAGAAGCCCAAATTGCTTTAGGAGTAAATACAGGTTCAACCGATGATGATCTTTTAGCTTCAGCGCTAACTGATCAGTTTGCAAAAGTTTGGTCTGTAGGAACTACTGCTGATGCAAACGCTAAAGCAGATGTTACGACATGGCCAGCAACCTATAGCCAGTGGGCTTTAGAATACAAAACCCAAGCGGATTATATCGCTGAAGTTAAAGATGCTTACCCTGCCTCTGGTACTCAAAACCAAAAACTGGGATATGTTTTAAAACAGGCATGGAAGGCAAATTTTGGTAACGGTTACGAAGGATATAATGCTTTCAGAAGAACTGGACTTCCAGCAGATATTCAAGCACCAATGCAGCTACCTAGACAGTATGCATTGAGCTTACCATATGCTCAAGACGAAGTGAATTTGAATAGCAACGCTCCTAGCAAGGTATATGACTCTCCGAGTTCTGCTGTATTCTGGGATACTTTAAAATTCCAGTTTTAATAATTTAACATATAGAAACGATGAAAAGAATAACTACATATTTGTTTTCTCTATCACTAATAGCAGTTACCTTACTATCATGTAAAGATGATTCTTTGATTGCTGTTCCTGATTGGGAATCAGGAGTCCATGGGTATGGATTACTTACCTCAGACCCTGCTGTAGGCTTTAGTACTGCTAACGCCTCGGCGACTATCGATGTGAATTTCAAGTGGAAATCAATCGATAAGTTAAATACTGTGACCAATATTGACCTTTATGTAACCTTTAATGAGGAATACACAGATAAGGATGGCAACAAGGCTGTTGCCTCTCATGGTGGTGCACAGGGTAAAAAGGTGAAATCGATCACTCCGCAAGCGGATGGTGAATTTGGTTCTTTTTCTATTAGCCAAGAAGAGGTTTATAATGTTTACTCATCTTCCTCTTTTGATTACGGCTTTGGAAACGGATCTCAATCTGTTTATTCAGACCCACTTGGAAAAGGTCGTGGAGCAGATAAAAAGTTTGTTCCTGGAGATACCTTTAGGTTGACTTGGGTTCTTACTACTGAAGACGGTAGAGTATTTGACTCTTGGTCTCCTTCGGTATGTACAGAGTTCCCAGAGGCGAACTGTGCAATAGACTGGGGAGTTACCTGTGCTACTTCGATTCAATCTAGAACGGGTGATTGGTCAATTTCAGGAATCGATGCTTATGGAGACGGATGGAATGGAGCATCAATTGATGTGTATGTAGACGGAGCTGTTTTCGCTTCATTTACGGTAACAGCTGCCGCAAATAGTGCAACCATCACTATTCCTTCTGGTTCAAGCTCAATGTATTTCAGCTACAACAAGGGGGATTGGGATTCTGAAGTTGGAGTAACTATTAAAAATCCCGCAGGAAACACCCTGTTAAACTGGGTACCTTATGACGCAGCTAGAGCACAAGGAGAAATGCTTCTTGATCTGTGTAAGGAATAATTAAAAACTATTCTTAATATAGAAAGCCACCTCTTATGAGGTGGCTTTTTTTTAGTAGTAATAAAAAATAAGATTCATCATCTCATCGGTAGAGTTCCAACCGTAGGTAACATCTCGGGGTGGGTTAGTTGGATTTAGCGGATTATCGGTCGTATTATCGTATTCTGCTACTAATAACAAAACCGTTCCTTTTGGCAAAAACAAAGGCTCTTGAAGCAAGTAAGTACTTTGCCAATTAAAGTCCCAATCATTGATACGGATCAAAGGGATCTCTTTATTGTCAGGTGTGATGGCCATGGCAACCATTTTTTTACCTAAAAAATGCATATGAGGTAAAAGAGATACCACATTCATGTCTTGGGTGATCGTCTTACTAACATAAAATGTTGGCCTTTCATTCGCTTTTATAATGAACGGAGGGTTTGCGATATCCTCTTCTTCGATATAAAAACTCTTTACCAGGTGTTCAACTGGGTCCTTTGATAAAAATAATTTCACGGCTGATACATCACTAACTTTTTCAGCAGAAGGGGCGTAATGTATATTAAAAATTAAATCGGAGTTT
>Ga0255768_10005356_pt1 | contig 12361 bp, 9 predicted proteins | sample 071ome_33_FD_179983 | JGI IMG/M metagenome (GOLD analysis project Ga0255768, IMG submission 179983) | Coastal salt marsh microbial communities from the Groves Creek Marsh, Skidaway Island, Georgia - 071412AT metaG (version 2) | ecosystem: Environmental > Aquatic > Marine > Intertidal zone > Salt...
GTTACTCCACGCCATCGCTCTTGCGGAAGAGCGAGCGCTTTCGGGGCGGTCGTTACGTTGGGTTCACGCGCCCTGCGTGGGCGTCTTTGACGTCACGCCTCGAACGGGGGACCGATGTAGACCCCCGACGCAACAGAATACGACGCGTACGCGTCGCTGAACGCCGCGCTTGCGTCGCTCACACGCGCGCCTTAGTCATGTCCGCGGTTGGATGCGCGTCGTCCGTCGGTCGGGCGTCGCTCGTGACGTCGTCGTCGTCGTCGTCGTCGTCGTCGTCGGGTGTGCATAAGAAGAATAAGATGACGTCTTCCAGAGTCATCATCCGACCTCGGATGCGGATCGATCGAACGGTCTCCGCGGCGCAATCGCGCTCGGTACCGAACGTTGGTGCGCCGACGTTCGACGCGCGCGATGCGTTGAAGCGCGCGGATGACGCGAGGGTATTGGTGAGCGAAATCACAGCCATCGCTGCTGGCGCCGGAGCGACTGGAGTGGCTCGGACGCTCAACGCAGTCGAATCCTTGACGCGATTGGCGTTGAAGAACGTGCAAACGCTGGATGTGAACGACCCGCCGAGTCCTCCAAAGTTGGTTCGGCAGACGTTTGAGGCGTTGGGTGCGACGTACGTCAAGCTGGGACAGTTTATCGCGAGTGCGCCCAGCGTGTTTCCGGCGGAGTACGTCGAGGAGTTCCAAAAGTGCCTGGATGAAACGGAACCGACAGAGTTTGCGATAATCAGGAGGACGATCGAAAAGGACTTGGGGAAGAACATTGATGATGTTTTCGCGTCCATCGATCCGGTGCCGATCGCCAGTGCGAGTGTCGCACAGGTGCACAGAGCGACGCTTCTCGCCGGGAACAAGGAGGTTGTCGTCAAGGTTTTAAAACCGGGAGTGGAGGATACGCTGCAGGCGGATTTGAGCTTTGTTTTGATTGTGAGCAAAGTGCTGCAATTCTTAAATCCAGAACTCTCGAGAACGTCGCTTGTGGACATTGTCGGTGACATTAGAGAGTCGATGCTTGAGGAGACTGATTTCCGCAAGGAGTCCGCCAACATCGACGCCTTCAAACGTTACTTGGAAGATGCTGGTTTAAATTCCATCGCCAAGGCACCTTACGTGTACAAACAGTTTAGCAACAAGCGCGTCATGGTGATGGAATATTTCAAAGGTGTGGCGCTGACAGATTTGGAGGCAATTCGCGGAGTGAGCAACGACCCGGAAACGACGCTCATCAACGCTCTCAACGTTTGGTTTGGCAGTGTCTTGGCGTGTGAAAGCTTCCACGCCGACGTACACGCTGGTAACCTCATCGTGTGCGAAGACGGCAAAGTTGGTTTCATTGATTTCGGCATCGTCGGTAGGATCTCACCGTCCATCTGGGGTGCGGTGCAAGCTTTCTTTCAATCCACGGCGAGCCGCGATTACAAGCGCATGGCTCTCGCACTCGTCACCATGGGCGCGACTGAAGGCGAAGTCGACGTCGAAAAGTTTGCCAAAGACTTACGCGCCGTATACGAAGCTCTCGATGCGATCGAACCATCGGTCGTCATGCAAGAAGACGCCTACGATGGCACTGTGAACGCCGCGGTGAGCGTCGATCAGCAGCAAGTCACTCAACTCGCCACCGACCTCATCCGCGCCGCCGAGGAGAACAAAATTCGTCTACCCAAAGCCTTTGGCATTCTCATCAAGCAACTCATTTACTTTGACAGATATGTTCAATTGCTCGCACCGGATTTAGAAGTCATAGACGACGACCGTGTCGCTTTCGTCGACGCCGTCGCTGTGGACGTCAAGCCGAGACGCATAGAACCATAGAACACACTTTGTAACTTTTTACTTTACTGCGAGCCTCTTCACCATGAAGAACGCGCGATGACGGATCCGACGCGCGACGACAACAACTATCCCAAGCCAACCGACCGTCCCGGACGCCCGAGCGACGCCGCGCGCGCGCTCGAGCGGGAGCGAGCGGACGCCTCGACGAGGTCTCAACCGACAACTGTGCGCTGTTTGTACGCAGACGATGACGTCTTCGTCGTCGATAAGCCGGCGCAGGCGTACGTCGACGACGTATTAGACGCCGTGCGACGCGGCCTCGCGGTCGTGGACGCGGACACGGTGGATGCGAGAGAGGAGACGCGAGAAAAGCGGCTGGAAGAGGTGGAGCTGTCCATGATGCACAGACTCGACAGAGACACGTCAGGCTGCTTGGTGTTCGCTCGAAGTCAGAGAGCGCGCTCGAGCCTGGCGGAACAGTTTTCGAGTGGGACAGTGAAAAAGTTTTACGTCGCTCTGTGCGCTGCGGAGCGAGGTGAGCGTTTCGAAATGGGTGGAGAGTTTCGCGTAGTAAGCGGCCACGGTCGAGCTAAATATGGGTTGTTCCGATTGTATGAACTCGGCGACGTCGATAGAAGCCTTCCCGGTTCGACCGGTAACAAGGTTAAGCGATGCGAAACCGTGGTTTCGATCGATGAGACTATTGACGAGGTTTCGGTGCGGTACTGCGAGGATGACGACGACTCCAAGACGCAGCTCGTCGTCGCTACATGCTCGCCGATAACCGGTCGAACACACCAGATTCGACTGCATTGCGCTTCTCTCGGAATCCCGCTCGTCGGTGACGTGCGTTACGGAGGACCTGCGACTTTAGTTTCGTCCGACATGCCCGTGCGCGGTGCGTTGCTTCACGCGAAATCCATCACATTTAGACATCCGACTCATCGCGAATTCATCACGGCGGCTGCGCCAAATCCGTCTTGGCGGTAAAATCGCACCAGCTTCACCACCGCTACGCAAGTCCATGCGAGACATTACGTGTGTGTCCATTATAGTTTAGAAAACGCTTGTTCCTATCAGCGGCTAGGGTAGATTGTAGTCCACTACGAAAATGCTTCGTAAAACAAGCCGACGCGTTCCTTCGCCTCTCCAGACCTCGCCTCTCCAAACGACCGACGATGGTCTCCGCCGTCCACGGCGTCATGATCACCGCCGACGTCCCGATCAAGCAATACATTCTTCACCTCAACGACGTCGCCCCGGCGGAGCGAAAGTTTGTCATCACCGATCTCGACGATACGCACGTGCTCGTGCAGCCCGAACACGTCGAACACGTCAGAGCAGAGATTGAACGGTACCAACAGAGCACGCAATACGTCGCCCCGAGCACCGTAACCAAGCAATAGATGAAAGATGTAACACCAGTGTCGTAGTCCATAGCCTTGAGCGCTCCCCATCGCGCGCGTCGCGCGTTTCGCCGTCGAAAACGACCGTCAAGTCGGTGGAGTGCAATTCGATTGCCCCCCTGTCTGAACACACGGCGCGTCAGTTCGAGACGCATCGCCGCCTCTAAAATGTCATCCACCGTCGGTCAACCGATCACGTGCAAGGCTGCGGTTGCCTTTGAGCCGTGTAAACCCCTCGAGCTCGTCGACGTCGTCGTCGCGCCGCCGGGACCGGGCGAAGTCCGCGTGAAGATTACCCACGCTGCGCTCTGTCACACCGATGCGTACACGCTCGGTGGCTTTGATAGCGAAGGGAAGTTCCCTTGCATCCTCGGACACGAAGCCGCGGGTGTGGTTGAATCCGTCGGTGAGGGTGTGACCTCGGTCGCGGTCGGAGAGCGGGTCATTCCGTGCTACCAAGCCTACTGCGCGGACATCAGCCCGAATCCGTGCGCGCACTGCGTGCATCCCAAGTCAAACTTGTGCCAAGCGGTGCGGGCGTACACGGGTAACGGTATCATGAAGTCTGATGGAAAGACGCGTTTTACGTTGGCGAGCGACGGGACGCCGATCTACCACTTTATGGGGACGTCGACGTTTTCGGAATACACCGTGTTGCACGAAGTGTCCGTCGCAAAGGTTGGTAACGACGCCGCTCCATTGGACAAGGTGTGTCTCCTCGGATGTGGGGTGTCCACAGGATGGGGTGCGGTGCACAACACCGCGCAAGTTGAGGCGGGAAGTACCGTTGCCGTGTTTGGTTTGGGTGCGGTTGGATTGGCGTGCGTCGAGGCCGCGGTTGAGGCAGGAGCCAAGCGTATCATCGCTGTCGATACCAATGACGACAAGGAAGATGTCGCTCGCGAGTTCGGAGCTACCGACTTTGTCAACCCGAAGAAGAATCCGGAAGGTAAGAACACGCAGACTGTCATTGTTGACATGACGGATGGTGGCGTGGATTTCTCTTTTGAATGCGTTGGCAATGTTGACGTTATGCGCTCCGCGCTCGAATGCTGCCACAAGGGCTGGGGTACCTCTGTCATCGTCGGCGTCGCCGCCGCCGGCACTGAAATCTCTACTCGTCCGTTCCAGCTTGTCACTGGCCGCACGTGGAAGGGTACTGCTTTCGGAGGCTACAAGTCTCGCATCGCCGTGCCAAAGTTGGTAGAGAAGTACATGTCTGGATCCACCAAGCTCGACAAGTACATCACGCACCAGATGAAATTTGATGAGATCAACGAGGCATTCGAGTTGCTGCATCAAGGCAAGTGCCTCAGATGCGTGTTGTCTTATGAGTAAACGTTTACTTAGTTTCAATGTCAATACCTCGTTATAAATTACCAACTAACTGTTCATTTGCCGTGGAGCGCCTTTGCGTGAAATTCTATGTGATCGCGCATGAAAGTCGACACGAAAAAGTAGCTGTGATCGTAACCATCGTGCAGACGAAAAGTCACGTTACATCCATTCGCCTTGGCAGCTTCAACAAAACGCTCTGGGTGAAGCTGCGTCTTGTAGAATCCATCCGCCGCGCCTTGATCGATCAAAATGTCGAGCGGAAACTTGCCCACGTAAGCCTTCATCAATTCCGTCGCGTCGTGCGCCTTGGCTACATCGTCGGTAGCGCTACCGAGATACGTAGTGAAAGCTTTCTGGCCCCACGGACAGTCTAAGGCGGTTGGATTCGAGATCGGCGCAAACGCGGAAACACTCTTGTACGCCGATGGCTTATTCAACGCCAAAGTCAAAGCGCCGTGACCTCCCATGCTATGACCCGTTATCGACGTTCTCGACCCATCGAGCGCGGTGAGTTCACTGATCGACGCCACCACGCCAGGCAGCTCCTCCGTCACGAACGTTCGCATGTGAAAGTGCTCCTTCCAAGGCGCCTGCATCGCGTCCAGATAGAAGCCAGCCCCCTGGCCGAGGTCCCAACCATCGTCGTTCGCCACGTCTAATCCGCGAGGGGAGGTATCCGGCATGACCATCGCGATGCGCGCTTTCGCTGCGTGCTCGAAAGCGCCACCTTTTTGCGACACATTCTCGTCGGTGCACGTCAAGCCGGAGAGATAGTAGAGCACGGGGAACTTTTCATCTGCATCGATCGGTCCCGGCACGAACACGGCGAACACAGTCTTGCTCCGAAGAGACGCAGAGTCGAGTTCGAATCTGTGCAAGTTACCACCGTGGACGCGCGTGACGCTGAGAGACTTGACAGCCGTCATCGGTACGAGGAGCGAGGCTGATTATGGGGGGCCGTCTAGAGTAACTGTCCACCAGACTGGTATGGGCATGTAAGCTTTTACTACAACAACAAGGCGCGTGTGCGCGCGCGCTCTAACCACGCATTCAATCGATTCTAACTGATCCCTCCGCCGCGGCGCGATCGTTTTGGTAACGAATGGATGCTGACTGCAAATCCTTTTGCAGCGTCAACGATGAAGCGACGAGGAGGATGGCGCACGGTATCCAGAACAACACAGAGATGAAGAAGGCAGTTTCGCGGCCAAACATGGACACGAACATCGCAACAACGACGGGGCCTAGTCCTCTTCCGAGATCATCAGTGAGCATGAAGAGAGAGAACGCCGTGCCGCGATTAATGGGATGTAAAACATTGAGTAAAAGCGCACGGATATTGACGCCCACGCAACACGCAATGCCCCCAGTGATAAAAGCGAGCGTACACTTGAATGCAACGTCCAATGTGGACGTGCTATAATCCGCTAAAACCAGATAACTCGTTGGGATACATCCAAGGAAAGCGGTTGTTCCCATGAAGAAAGAAACGCGGACAGGATTGTCGTTGTAAAGTATCTGACCGTACCATCCTGCGAAAATCGTACCCACCATACCACCGATGGCGAACGCAATGAGCAATGTCGTGCTCGTCTGGACGCCCAGCCCTTTGTCTTGGGCGAGGTAGTCGTTGAAGAATGTGTTTATCATACTCCATGGGACGCAACCCGCAATGCCTTGGATTAAGAAAAACTGGACGGTTCGCACGCTCACAATCCCATTCACCTTCTTTGCAAAGGCCCTAAGGGTGCCGAGCTTGGCGTGCAGCATTCCTCGTCGGATGGGTGGGGTGGACGGACGTGAACGAACGAGAGACTCTGTCTCTTCGTTTTCTTCGTTGTCCAACGAAGTCGCGTCTGGATGCTCTTCCATTCCGCCTCGCACAGGTTCCTCTACAAAGAACATCAGCACCATGGCGACGCACATCCCTGGAACAGCCACGACCGCAAACGGGAGACGCCAACCATATCTTTCTCCCAGAAACCCAGCGATAGCCTGACCACCGACGACCCCAAAAGTCATGGACAATCCCGTGACTGCGCTCATCTTTGTTCGCTCACTCGGTGGAAACAAGTCACTAGACAACGAGTAAGTCAACGGAGCCGCTCCACCGACCGCGATACCAGTCAGAGCGCGCAGCCAATATAGTTGCCCGAACGTCGTCACCCCCGGATACCACGCCAAGACGTTCGGACACGATCCCAATAACAGCGTCCATGCGAACAGTTTGGTTCGTGAGTAATAATCCGCAAGCGAACCGATGAGAATCGCCGCGGGTGCCCCCAACAAGAAGAACGCGAACGCAATCTGTCCACCCAGCTTATAATCTCTCTCCTCCGGGCTGAGATCTAAATCGTTCGCGATCGCCGTGAGATTCGGTGCGAGCAAGTTTTGATCTGCGAACACCAATGCGAGACCGAGGCACATGACCACGAACGCGAACTGCATGCTCGCCGGTAATCTGACCCTCGTGGCGTCCGAACCTCTTAAACGTTTATAAATTCGTGCGATGAACTCTCGCGCGCGACCACTCGGCATACACAACCGCGATGGGAGGCGTTGAACACACGGCTTCTCCCACACGACGGTTAAAAACGTTCGTCGCGCTCTTCGCGTCGCGCGCTCTTCGCGGCAGTGACGACGCGCGAGCGCGTCTCGGCGCGCGCGGGTAAGATCAGGCGATTCGCGCTCTTCGCGGCAGTGACGACGACAGTGACGACGACGCGGGCGTCGAGCGTCGTCTTCTAAAGAACGAGTTCGTCTCTGAGCACTTTGAAATGAAAACAGTTCCTCAGGGCGAAGACGAGACGAAAGACGAAGAAGTGAGAGGTACTAGGATGTTCAATTACACGCGCGCGCGGCGCGGAAAGAATGTTATCACTCGCGCGTTCACATCGAGCGCTTGAGGTTTTGTCGGAAGGACTCGGAAAGGATCGCGAGGACCGGCCACAACCCAACCATCGCGATTTTTGGCACCCCGGTGCCAAAAGTCGTTCGGTCGTACCCGAGCCACATTCGGATGGCGACGAAGACGTAGATGATGGTCATGACGGGCGTGCTAAAGGCCCAGCCCACGAGCGGGAGACTAGACAGCACCGGGACGCCTCTGGCGACGACGGAACGCTGAGAGCGGGAAGAGGGCGAGCTAGACAGCGAGGAAGACTTGGCAACGGCTGGCAAACGAGGGAAGGCGTCCCGGTGAACGTGCGCAGGAAGCGCGATTTGTCTGTTTTGCGCTTTGCGTGCGTTCGCGCGCGTCGCGGTGGCGCGAACGGGAATAGTTACGGACCTCGCGAGCATGGTGAGGTGCGAGGTGTAAAGTGCGGGGAGCTGCGAGGTGAGACGAAGAGTGGCAAACGTCACGGAATGTGGGATATTATTACGGTATGTATTGATGACTTATTTCACATGAACGGCGCTAAAACTCGAGTTAGCGGTGTCGATCGAGACTGGAGTTCGCTAGCTAACGAGAAGGACGTCGCAAAATTTGGGATTGACGTGTGTGCACTTAAGACTCGAGCTTGCAGTCTTGCACAACTTGTTGGTGAACCTTTTGCGCCAACAAAAAGGAGGCACACCAGAGAGTGATCTCGCGGCCAGAGTTGAGGAGCAAGTTGACGAAGCCCGGACCCGGGCAGATGCCCGCGAGACCCCATCCAGCGCCGAAGAGGGCGCCACCGATGAGAAGCTCATTATCGATGTACTTTGGCGTCGATGTGAATTCGCGCGCCATCGAAGGTCGGTTGATGCCAAAGACGTTCTTCGCGGCGTACATGGAAACAGTGACGAGAGTCAACGCGCCACCCATGACAAAGGCGAGAGACGGATCGAAGGCTTGCGAAGTGACAGCCAAGAAGCCGGCAACCTTGGCCGGGTTGGTCATGCCGCTCACGACCAAGCCGAGACCAAAGAACAAACCAGCGACGTGTTCGCTGACCAATTCGAGCCTTTTCACGACATCCGTGATTCCACCACCCTCGCGCTTGGCGAGAGTGTACAGCGCGCCTTGGATGGCGACGCCCGCGGCGAACAATTTAGCGTACAGAGCAGCCTTGACTGGTGGCGCGCGAGCCACCATATCAATCGTCTTCGTCGCCGTCGACACGTGAAGTTCAGCCATGGTTCCGGTGAGCGCCACGGTAATGGCACCAACAACCATGAATACGGCTGTGAAGGCTACCGAACGCATGTTAAATCGTCCAATGCCAGAAATACCGTGTCCGCTCGTGCAACCGCAGCCAACCGAGCTACCGACGCCGACCAAAGCGCCGGCGATGATCGCACGCGTCGCGTCCACCATAGGCACCGACGCCTGTGGGCCCAAAATCATCGGTGCGAGGTATCCAGCGCCCGCGATACCGAGCAAGAAGGCAGCGCTCGTCGCTGTGCCCGCGCCTCGCGTAATCGCCTTGGTCTCCCCCGACACTCCGAGGTTCTTTCCTGCGTTCAGACGTTTCGCGACAACCATCGATCCGAGGATCAATCCACCGGCGAGCGCGCTATCGGGCGTAAACTGAAGGTTCACGAGCGGTCCGTGGTGCGCGCGGACCGTCGCTCGGCGGTTGCATCTCGCGGACACTGCGGGGCACCGATTATTATTAAATGCCCTCTTGTCCGTGCGCACGCGCGAGCTCAGGCTCGTCGCGCGCGCCGCAGAGACACCGTTGAGCATCATTTCGACGGGTGGTGTTTACGTTTTACGTTTGAACGCGCGCGGGGACTCGCGACGGAGATCGCGAGCACGTCGTCGGCGTGCGACAATGCAGTTCCTCGGAGGGGTAGGTAACTGTAAAAGCGAGAAGAGCTGAGTCATCCGGGCTTGGATGGATGGATAAGCGGATGGGATGGATTGACTGGATGCATTCTCGGTTTGTGTTTCGATGTAGCAATACAGAAGACTAGAAGAAATTCAAACGCATCAAGTCGGAATGAGGAAAACATCCTTGAGCTCCCGAAGGGCGGCTTCGAGAGCGCGAAAGGCGCTGCGATTCGCCACAGCGACGGGTCGGAGCGAATCCGAGACGCGCTCTATGCACGCGTTGAGGACGGATGCTGAAGCTCCGTGATCGGCGCACGCCTTTATGGTGAGCGTGGCTTGGACAATAGCGGTGATGAGCTGAGTAACCTTGAGTTTCTCGGGATCCGCTTCGGTTTGGGCGAGGTTTTGGGATTCTTGTAGCGTCGGATTGAGCGTTAGCGTGCTCTCAGATCCTGCCTTGGTGGTGGTTTGCACATGGTACACAATGCGCCGCGCTCCCATGGCTGCGGTGGCGACGATATCTTCAGCCGTTGCGGTAGATAATTCTTCCGAGCTCGGCGCCGCTGAGGGTGCAAATCTGGAAAGGTTACGTTGGCCGTCACTGACACTTTGGTTGCGAATCTTACGCCAAAGAGCCAACGGTTTATCGTGGTACCCTTGCTGCTGACGAAGTCGCACGAGAACCGATTCCAGTTCAGTGTTGGCATCGCGCAAGCTGAGAACGATCGCCGCATATTCACGTTGGAATTTAAGAGCTTCGCCGTTACTTTTTGCGGCAAGTCTGACTCTTTCTGGCTTCTGCTTGAACTCCTCCGCCTCGTCATTCTTTTTACGAAGAGCCACGACAAGCTCACGTTTCTTCTCGAGCACTTGCTGAGCCTCGTTCAGCAAACGCACATCAACTTCACGCATTTGCGCTGCAACGGCGACGCCAGCACCGTAAGCTTGCCCGCTCCCAAGAACCGGAGTGGGATCCATCGTGCCTCTAAAGCCAGCGGTAAAGGCTTCATTCTCAACTTGTTCCGCCGTACTGGACGCGATGAGTTCCATTTCTTCCGGCGTGACTTCAACTGGCATGATATCTACGTCGCGTACAAGTTCAACACCTAGCTCTGGTCGCGCAAACTGAACTCTACACGTCGACTTTTCAACCACCAAAATATTGCCAATGTACGGCGAGCGGAATCGAGGATGCACGGCAAGGACGGTTTGTCCCACGGCGAGCGGACGAGCCACTTCCACGCCAGCGGCCCACTCATCCAACTTGGCCTGAAGCTCGGGGGTGGCTTCTTTGCCTTGAAGCGCGAGATTGGTCATCTCTCGGGCAGCCTGACGGCAGTATTCGAGATCCACTCGTTCATCCTTGAGAAAGTTGAGGGACAACCTTCTCGGCTTTGGAAGCTTACGGCGAATTTTTTGCCACTCCTTGCGCGACGCGAAGCGCATGTCCCCTTTACCGATACTTTCTAACCAGCGCGTGAATCCGCTATCTTCGAACCATCCCTTATCGGTACCAGCGGTGAAAAAATTAGCATTAGCCCAGCGCCTCGTCAACGGATTGTGAGCTCCAATAAGTAGACGCGCTCGATTCGTGATTTTCATCTCGTCATCCTTCTCCTCCTTCACCGAAGACCCGCTCAAACGATGATCGCCGAAGAGAGATGAAGCTGCGCCGAGACCGACGGACTCAAGCTCTCGCGAAACGTGACGTCTCGGTCGATTAATCTTGAGCAACTTTTTACCCACCGGCATCGGCGCCGGCTTGAGCAAGTACCTATCGAACGGCAACGGAGGGAGCTGCCGCTGAGGAACTCCGTTGCGATACGGAGACGAGTACGAACCTTTTGGTCTTCCACCCTTGCCCTTCTTCTTCGGTTCTTTCTCCGTGGACGTAACGTCTGCCAACGTCATCAACCCATCTAAAGCGCCAAAGAGCGCGTCCTCATCTGTCGCCTTTCTCTTTCGCCCCGGCGACGCTTTCGGCGCCGGAACATCCTCATCTGGAAACAACGCTCGCGCACGATTCCGTCTCGGAGTCCCATTGCCATTTCCGGCTAGTTTAGCTATGGAATCCTTGGCATAGTTTCTTCCAGGACTCTGCGCCGCACGCGCCGCTGCGTGATTAATCTGAGGAGAAAGCGACACTAAAACCTCTGCCGCCTTTTCAAAGGTATCATACTTGGCCGCCGGTCGCCTCGGTGTGCGTTTTCCCACGACTCTCGGTCCAGGAACTCCCAAAACGTTCACACCGCCTCTCCCCTCTGCGCCCGTACCATTTTCCCTGCGGTTCGGCGTCGACGAACCCGCGCGCCTCGAACTCCCATTTCTCTCGCTTCCGCCTTCCCCGACCGGCGTCGATTCTCGTCCCAAACGAGACGCGCCGTTTTCCTATCAAACGCGAGACGCGCGCGACACAGAGTCGTTCGTTCGTCGTCAGTCTCCAGTCTCCAAGAGAGTCCCACAAACTGTTCTACACAACAAAAAAAGTCATACAACTTTACCGGTTCACGAACCGTCAAATTCGAACACCCCAACGAGAGTGGAAAATTCAAAAAAAACTCGAAGACCTCGCACGACGACCCTCGCACGAATTCGAGGTTCAGGACTCGTCATCTGTGCCTCCAGACTCGGTTCCACCTGTTGAAGCGCTCGCACCTTGGACCGTCCCGGTGACGCCGTCACCGCGTCGTCGGCGTACCGACCGGGCCGACCCGCCGATCGCGCGGCGTTTCGTCGTCCCGGTGATGCCGTGCCGTCCTCCACCGCCATGACGCGCGCGATAATTTACCAAAACGTTCGACAAACCGAACGAATTAATGAACGACGCTCAAAAAAGCAAAAGTCTTCCTCTTCGAGAAACAGGCGAGAGAGAGAGACGACTCGTTCTCCGCTGGAACGAGCGTGAACCGCGCGTAAAAAATAAATCACGCGAGGCCAACCGAACGAACGGTGAACGCCTGCGTTTCGCCCCCGCGCGCTCCGGTGTGATGACGTCGTCGTCGTGCAGTCGCACGCGAAACGAACGAAATTCTCGCTTTGAAAAAACAGCCAGTTTGTTCTTGATAGGAAAACGTGTG
>Ga0255768_10005357_pt1 | contig 12361 bp, 11 predicted proteins | sample 071ome_33_FD_179983 | JGI IMG/M metagenome (GOLD analysis project Ga0255768, IMG submission 179983) | Coastal salt marsh microbial communities from the Groves Creek Marsh, Skidaway Island, Georgia - 071412AT metaG (version 2) | ecosystem: Environmental > Aquatic > Marine > Intertidal zone >...
AACTGATGAAATAGTTCCAATAAGAGCATTAATAACGGGAAGTTTAAGTTGACTTTTTGAATAAATCATACTTATTTCTCTAGCAGGTGCAGGTTCATCAAATGGAATGATATTTTGAATATTTTTTGAAGATAAATTATTTGAGTGTAAATATGGAATTACGGTCATCCAAGGACCATGATTAGATAAGTTAATTAAAGTTTCAAAGCTTCCACTTTTTAATTCATACTGTTTGTTTAGATCATCTAAACTACAAAGATTTAATACTTGATTTCTAAAGCAGTGACCATCTTCAAGTATTAATAAATCACTATTTGATAAATCCTCAAGCTTAAGAGATTTATTACCTGAAAGGAAATGATGTTCAGGGACATATGCAACAAACGGTTCATAATAAAGTGGGCTTTCAATAATTTTTGAATCATCGAGAGGGGTAGCAGCTATAGCGCAATCAAGAGTGTTATCTTCAAGCTTCTTAATTATAGTATCAGTATTGTACTCTTCTATTTTTAGCTCTACATTTTTATGTTTTTTGATAAAAATATTCAGAAACAACGGAAGAAGGGTAGAGCTGACGGTTGGTATTATACCAACTTTTAAAGTTCCACCGATAATGCCCTTTTCCTCAGATATAACGTCATTCATTCTTGAGGACTCGTCTACTATTTTTCTCGCCTGAATTAATACTTTCTTTCCAATCTCAGTCAACTTAAGAGGTTTTGTTGATCTATTAAAAATAGTTACCCCTAATTCTTCCTCAAGTTTCTGTACTTGCATGCTAAGTGTAGGTTGAGTAACGAAACATTTTTCAGAAGCAGTTGTAAAATTTCCGTATTCAGCAACAGCTAATGTATACTTTAATTGAGTTATTGTCATTATAAGTTTTACTTATTAATCATTAAAACTAAATAAAATAAAATTATCAATTTTAAAAAAAATGTTAAATAATAATATCGTTAATGTTTTTATATTTGAATACTAATTTTTTTGTTTGAAAAAAAATATTTTTGGCCAAACTATTCTGATTAAGAGATTAATTATTGCATTTGTTGGCTTTCTTACTCACAGAACCTTTCGAAGTCAAAGATTTCAAATTATTGGTTCCAAATTTCTTAATAATATACCTGAAAAAAATGTCTTATTTGTAAGTAATCATCAAACTTACTTTTATGATGTTATTGCTATGTTACATGTGTTAAACTCATCTGCAAAGGGAAGAATTGATTCTGTTAAAAAACCAAAGTATCTGGTAAATCCAAAAACTAATCTTTATTACATAGCTTCACTTGAGACTATGAAGAAATCCTTAATAACAAAACTTTTAGCATATGCAGGAGCTGTTTTAGTTCAAAGAAGTTGGAGAGAATCAGGTGAAAATATTAATAGGGAAATTAGATCTGAGGATCCAAATAAAATTAGACTAGCATTAAATGACGGTTGGGTAATTACTTTTCCAAGAGGAACTACTGATAACAGAAAACCTGTAAGAAGAGGTACTGCTCATATAATTAAAGACAATAACCCTATTATAATACCTTTAAAAATTTCAGGGTTTAATGAAGTTTTTGAAAGAACTGGTTTAAAAATAATTAATAGAAAGAAACCTTTTTCGATTGAAATACTTGAACCCCTTTCAAATGATATCTATTCTAAATCTATAGATGATATTACTTTAGAGTTAGAAAAAATTATAAACTAACTTCAGGAATTTTAATCTCCATACATCCTATTCTCATACCTGATGCTCCAGAAGGTTGAGAAACATAGTCATCTGCTCCATTATGTATAATTACAGCTTTATTTATAATATCATTTTCTTCATCACAACTTAAGCACCATAAATCAGTTTTAAATTTTAACATTCCGTGACCTATGCTATCAACTTCAAAGTTACCTATATCACCAAGATGAAATCCAGTTGAATCACCCCATTTACTATGTTTAGTATCATATGGATTCCAATGACCTCCTGTAATTAGTCCGTCTTCAGATGAGCAATCACCAAATTCATGAATATGGATTGCCTTTGTTCCAGGTTCTAAACCAAATAAGTGGGCTTCAAGAGAAACAGAATCGTTTTCTTGGGTAAATGAAATAGTTCCTGAAATTGATGAGTTATTAACAGGCTTAATAGCTTTCTTTATAATAATGTTATTATTTTCAGTATTACATGAAATTAATGAGATTAATAATGAAAAGATGATTAATTTAGTTTTAAAATTTTCCATAAAGCAAATTTAAATATAAAATGTTTAAAAAAAATTTAATTAAAGTTTATGTGCTATTATGGTTTATTACTGGCTGTAAAATTTCATATAAAACATATGATTTTGAAGATACTCCAAATATAAAAGCCCCTGATTACAGTAAGATTAATTCTTGGGCTGTTCTTCCAAATAATCTTCCAGATGAAATTGCTTATCTAAACAAAACAAAAGATAAAAAGAATGCAGATGTTTTTTTTATTTATCCGACTCTTATAGATGGTAAAAATCAAAAAGAATGGAATTCAAATATTTGGGATAGTGATATAAGATATGATGTGATTAATAGGCCTGTGAAATATCAAGCTTCTGCATGGATAGATGCCGCAAATCTGTACGTCCCATTTTACAGACAAGCACATATTAGAGTTTTTAATGAAAAATATAAGGAAGATGGACTTAAGGCGCTAGATTTAGCATATGAAGATATAAGAAATGCATTTATATATTATTTAAATAATTTTAATGAGAATAAGCCATTTATTATCGCTTCTCACAGCCAAGGAACAGTTCATGCAAAAAGGTTGATTTCAGAATTTATTGATGGAAAAGAACTTCAAAAAAAGCTTATCGCGGCTTATCTTGTAGGGATTAAAGTAAAGAAAAATGAATTTAAAAATATAAAACCTATGAATAGTCCTGATGAAATAGGGGGCTTTGTCTCATGGAATTCATACAAATTCAATAAATACCCAAAAAAGGATTCTTATGAGGACTGGTTTAGAGGAGGTGTTACATCTAATCCAATTACCTGGGATGATTCAAAGGAGGCTGGAAAAAAACTTCATAAAGGACTACTTTATCGAAACATGAAAATATTCCCTAATAACATAAATATTAAACTAATAGATGGAATCGTTTGGACATCTTTGCCTAATGTTCCTGGTAAACTTTTTTTAAAACCTGTTAGAAGCTACCACTTTGCTGATATTAATTTATTCTGGCTTGATATAAGTGAAAATGCAAAACTTAGAGTTAAGCAATGGTTTTTAAAAAATAAGTATTAAATTTCTGTTATTAAATTTTTAAAAAAAAATCATGTCCTCAACAAATAAATCTAGAAGAAAATTCTTAAAAAATTCAGCATTAGCCTCGTCATTATTTATAGTCCCAAGACATGTACTTGGTGGTCAAGGTTATACCTCACCAAGTGATAAGTTAAATCTTGCAGGAATAGGCCTTCATGGAAAAGGACAATCAGATATACTCCACTCAAGTGTAGGAGGTAGAGAAAATGTTGTTGCTTTATGTGATGTGCATCAAGGAGCATATGGTGTTCAACAAGCTGCTAAAAACTTTCCAAATTCTAAATTTTATACAGACTTTAGAGAAATGCTTGATAAAGAAGATCTAGATGGTGTAACAATCTCTACTCCTGATCATACACATGCTAATATTTCAAAGGTTGCTATGGAAAAAGGTATACATGTATATGTTCAAAAACCTTTAACTCACAATGTAAAGGAAGCAAGAATGTTAACTGAACTAGCCAGAAAACATAAGATTGTAACTCAAATGGGTAATCAAGGTGCTTCAAATCCAGAACAAAAAATGATACAAAAATGGATTAAAGATGGAAGAATAGGAAAAGTTGATACAGTTTACACATGGACTAATAGACCTGTTTGGGCCCAAGGCTCTCCAATGCAAAAACCTGATCCTTCTCAAAAACCTGAAGGAATGGATTGGGACTTATGGATTGGACCTGCTAAAAATAATGGATATACACCAGGACTTCACGCTTTTAGCTGGAGAGGTTATTGGGATTATGGAACAGGTTCACTAGGTGATATGGGTTGTCACATTATGGATGTTCCAATTAAAGCTTTGGGTATTTTTGAGCCTTACAGTATAGAAGCAAGTATTCCAAGAGCACCGTATGTTGCAGATTTTACTCCAGCTCCAATTTATGAGGAGTCTTGTCCTCCAAGTTCTTATGTAACTTACAAGTTTAGAGCTTCTGAATTAAATGATTCAGAAGTAAAAATGATCTGGATGGATGGAGGGATTCGTCCTTCACACCCAGAATTAATTACAGATAAAGATGATATTGGTGATAATGGAGTATTAATGATTGGAGAAAATGGCCTAATTTGGAGTGATAACTATGGAATTAATGCAAGATTATATATTAAAGGACAAGATGGTGCTGTAGAAAAAGGAAAAATATCTGAGATCAATTCTGTAGAGTTTGGTCACCAAAAATATTGGGTTGATGCAATAAGAGCTGGTTATGGAAGTGAAGAACATAAGAATCTTACCTCAAATTTTGACTTTGCTGGTCCTCTTTCTGAAATTGTCCTTCTTGGTAACACCGCTATTAGGAGTAGTTATCTAAAAAGATCTCCTAGAAGTAATACCTTTATTGGAAGAAAGCAGCTTATGTACGATAGTAACAAGATGGAAATCACTAATCTTGATGAAGCAAATCAGTTTTTAACCAGAAATTACAGAGAAGGTTGGAGTTTAAATATTTAAAGATCTTTATTTACTGATATTCTTACTCTTCTATTCTTTTTTCTTTCACTAATAGGAATATTGGCATAGTTAGGGTTTTCTTCGCCAAAAAACCTTTTATTTAATCTGATATTTTGAATACCATCTGATATCAATGACTCTTTTACACTGTTAGATCTTTTTTCAGAAAGTAATATGTTATAGTCTGACTCACCCTCATATGAAGCATGACCATCAATGTTTAGATTAATATGTTTATACTTTTTAAGTAATTCACTAAGATTAAATAGGTTCATTTTTTGTTCTGAATTAAGATTGTAACTGTCAAAATCAAAAAAGATTTCACCATAGTTATTTAAATAAGATGATAATGACTCTGGAAGAATTGGACATCCATATAGCTCATTTGAACCAGGCTCGTTAGGACATCTGTCAAGTGTATTAGGAACCCCATCATTATCAAGATCAGGCAATTTACAGCCTCCATTGGATTTTGGTCCAAACTCATTAGGACAATTATCTATATCATCCTTTAGTCCGTCTCCATCACTGTCAGGACATGGTGAGCCATTCAACCCAGAACTATCAGGACATGGATCGTTAGGATCAGATACTCCGTCTCCATCACTATCAGGACATCCACCCATAGATAAAGAGCCAGTAAAATTTGGGCATTGATCATCTTCATCTTTTATTCCGTCTCCATCACTATCAGGACACCCATTCAATTCCATTAATCCAGGAAGATCAGGACATTGATCTTTTTTATCTGGTATTCCATCTCCATCTGAATCACCTTTACCAAAATTAAATTTTATACCAACAACATGTTGAAGGTTGTTGTAAGCATTTTTTTCATTCAAAGATTTATAACTTACACCTGTATTTAACGCAATATTTTTTGAAAGTTGAAAATTAATACCTGCACCAAAAGATGGACCATAAGAGGTGTTTAGTGATCCAAATGAAATATCATTTTCACCATAATTGGAAAGACCATAACCTACAAAAATATATGGATCAGCATAAGTTCCAAGTATCTTAGATTCAACAGGAATTGTATATTTAATTATTCCATCAATTGAATAAAAATAAAGGTCTTGATTCGATATTCTAACGTCATTTTCAGAATAGTTTATTCCAAGAGAAAAGTTATTAAAGATATATCTAGATATACTTAATGAAGGTAATTTATAGTTTGTACTTTCGGAACTTTCAGCATTTATAGAATTAAACCCAACACCAAATAGCCATGGATTTTCTTCGGTTTGACTATAAATAGATTGACAGAAGCATAGAATTAATCCTAAAGTAGCTATATGGTTTTTCATCTTCATTAAAATATGAAAAAATTTTGTTAATACATAAGTTTGAATTATAATTATGAAAATTTAAATTATGAGTAATAAAATTTCAGTTTTAGTTATTGGATGTGGAAATATGGGAGCCTCTCATGCTGCTGCATATCACAATCATAATGGTTTTGAAATATGTGGACTAGTTTCTAGAGGAAAGAGTAAAGAAGATTTAAATATATCTTTAGGCACTAATTATCCTCTATTTTCTGACTTTAAAAAAGCAATTTTAAACACTAAGCCTAATGCAGTGTGCATATCTACTTATCCAGATACTCATGAAGAAATTTCATTATTTGCTCTTGACAATAACTGTCATGTATTTTTAGAAAAACCAATTGCAGCTAATCTTATTGGCTCTAGAAAAATTATTAAAAAAGCAGAGGAGAAAAATAAGAAGTTAGTTGTAGGTTATATATTAAGGCACCACCCTATATGGAAAGAGTTTATAAAAGAATCAAAAAAACTTGGCAAACCACTTGTTATGAGGATGAATTTAAATCAACAAAGTTCTGGAGACACATGGAATGTTCACAAAAGTCTTCTTGAATCGTTAAGTCCTATTGTTGATTGTGGTGTTCACTATTTGGATGTCATGTGTCAAATAACAGAGTCAAAACCATTAAGTGTCTCAGCTATTGGTGTTAGATTATCTGATGAAATTCCAAATGATAATTATAACTATGGCCAATTACAAATTAGATTTGAAGACGGATCTGTAGGTTGGTATGAAGCTGGTTGGGGTCCAATGATTAGTGAGACAGCTTTTTTTATAAAAGATGTCATTGGTCCTAAAGGATCAGTTTCTATTGTATCTAATGATGATGTGTTTGAAAAAGATTCTGATAATTTAGAAAATCATACTAAAAATAATTGTTTAAAAATTCACAGCTCAGAATTAGATGAAAATCATAAGTTCATATCCCCTAATAAAAAGATTTTATATGATGAAGATCCATCTCACCAAGATTTATGTGACAATGAACAAAAGTTTTTTTATAATTCTATAATTAACGATGTGGACCTAAAATCCCACATGGAAGATGCATTTAAAAGTTTGCAGATCGCTCTTGCATGTGATGAAGCTGTAAAAACTTCAAATACTGTTCTCTTAAATTAAAATATCCTTTGGTTGATTTCCATTATAATAACAATAGCTAATATTAAAGCTAACGTTCCTATAAATATTCCTCCTACACCCATTTTTTATATTTTTTCAAATTTAATGTTTTTTAAATAATTACTTTTAAAGTATGTATTATTTTTTAAGTGTGTTATATTTATTAAAAAAAAATAAATATATTCTTTAATAATAAAAATTTTTTATACAAAATTGAATGTTATTTTTATTATATGATTTAAATATATTATATATATTTGTCTAATAATGTATAATTAATACATGTTAATATAGCACTATGATTATTTCCTATTTTCAAACATCTGATAATTTAGAGGCTGAGAGTTTATCCAAAAGGGAAAATGTATATGTTGATTTATGTCCAAGTATAATACCATTTTCAAAGAGAGAGAAGGGCTCATTATTGTTTGCCTTAATCACTCAAAATCAAGTAACTAAAGTTATTGTTCCGTCTATATCTGTTCTTGGTAGAAATCAAATTGATGTCCTAAACTCAATTGATTTTTTAATTCAAAATGATGTTTCTTTAGTTTCCCTATCAGAAAGACTAGAGACTACGGATGATTATGGACGAATAAAACCTGACACTATATTATTTCTTAATTTATTTAGATCACTTGCAAATATGGAGTATCAAAACAGAGTTGAGTCACATCGTTTTGGTGTCAAGCAAGCCAAGGAATTAGGAAGATATAAGGGGGTAGGCGGAAGACAATTGGAGTCAGTTGAAGAGTTTTTCGATAAGCCTAAAAACATTAATATTCTTAGACATCTCAAACGTGGTGAAAGTATTAGAAGAACAGCTAAACTTGTTGGTTCTTCCACAGGACTAGTTCAGAAAGTGAAGCGATGGGCTATAGATCATAATAAGCTTGAGTTTTAGTTCATAATTATTACTTATTTAATATTAAAATGAATAAGTTTTATTATATTAACTAAATCAAAATCAATTTATATTATGAAAAAAATTATACTATTTATTACTTTAAGTTTATTCATTTCATGTTCTAACGTCCAGCATCCAGATTACGCAAAAAATCTTGAGACTACAAAACAGTGGTTTGAGGTTTTTGTTACAGAAGATCTTGATGCAACAATGGATTTTTTTGCTGATGAGGTTGAATATCAAAGTGCATTTTATCAAGGACCTTTAATGAACAAAGAAGAAACTAGAGAATATTATCAAGGTTGGCATGATGCTATGGAAGATATAACCTGGGAAGCAGATAATTACCTTCCTGGAGCTGATCCAGAAACTGGAATTCCTAATGGAAGTGTTAGAACTTATGGCTATTGGTCTGGAACTAATTCTGCCTCAGGTAAATCTTTTAAAGGATTATGGTATCACTATTTAACTTTTAATGAACAAGGTAAAATAATTAGTGGTGGTGACTTTGGTGATGCTACAGGTCTTATAATGTCAGTAATGCCAGATCAAGAATAAATTATTATTCCAAAAAAATCTTAAAACCTCTCCATTGCAAAATGAAGAGGTTTTTATTTGCCCTAAATAATACCCTTTTTTAAGTTAAAATTCAATTTAAATATATTTTACCACTTATCTAGACCAAGAAGTTTTCTTCCTAGAGGCGTTAATTCAGCAGTTTTATACTTAGTCTGTTCCCAATTTCTTGGATCACCTGGAAAAGCATAACCCTCGGGTGCAATTCTATTCTTCCATGAATTAACTCTCCATTCTACAAGTTCATTATCATCTTCTTGTGCAGGCATCATAGAAATATATTGAGCAATTCTAACTTTATCTTTTGAATTGTTAGGTCTGATTCCATGTGGTTGTGTGCTATTAAAAATTAATAAATCACCAGCTTCAAGAGAAACTTTAACAACCTTGTCTTCAAGTCCTGATATATCTGGTTTAAATTTATCTCTATCCTCTGGTTGGGAAATCTTCCAAGTATCATAATTTTTGTATAACCAAGGAATACATTGAAATCCTCCCATATTCTGATCAGTTTGATCAGATAATGCTAGAACTCCTTGAACATTTTGTGGTTTTGTATCAGGGTCGTAGTCCCAATGTATAAATCCATTATATTCAAATCCTGGCCTTATTGGAAAATTAAGATTAGCCCTATCAATAGTTACCCATAGTTTCTCAGTTCCCCATATATCTACAAATGCGTCATATACCTTTTGATATTGTCTGTTATTCCAAAGATGTTGATTATTATATACCTCAACCATTCCGGTACCAGCAAGTTCTTTCATTTGCATTTCTGCTCTTGCATCAGCATACCATGTTAAAGGATCTTTTGGATCCTTATCATCAAATTCCCAAATAAATTCAGCAGTTTCTAGAGCTTGCTCTCTAGGTACAGCATTTTTTATTATTATATACCCATTATTTCTCCAAAATGTCCAATCTTCAATCGTTAATACTCTTAAATAATCATTAGTAGCCTCGGTTCTTAGCTTTTTATTTGAACTCTTAGCTGTTGATGGATTTCCAGGAATTTCTTTGTGATCATTTTTAGCTTTCATATTATAATAATTGTTTTTAACTAATTTAAAAAAAACAAAATGAATTTATTTAAATTTGATATGTGTCAAAATTTGATCGTAGAAACTTTATTAAGACAACATCTCTAACTGCAGCTTTTGCATCATCCTATGCGTTTTCATCAAATAGCTTGAGAGAAAATGAACAAATGTATATGGGAGATTTTAGTGCACCTAAATTAAATAAAATAAAAGCCGCATTTATTGGGGTAGGATATAGAGGTAAAGGACATCTAAAGCTTTTTTCTTCTCTTCCTGGAACTGAAGTAGTAGGTATATCAGATCTATTTGAAGACAATGTTTTAAGATCGAATAAGATTTTAGAAGACATGAATATCTCAACTGGCTCAATTAAAACTTATTGGGGAGATGATAAAAAATGGAAAATAATGCTTAGTGAAGTTAAGCCTGATATAGTTTTTATTTCTACAGATTGGAATAGTCATGGTAAAATGGCTGTTGAAGCTATGAAAAACGGAGCACATGCTTTTGTTGAAGTACCTCTTGCAATGACAGTAAAAGAATTATGGGATATTGTTGATACTTCTGAAAAGTATAAAAAGCATTGTATGATGATGGAAAATGTTAATTATGGTAGAGAAGAGTTGATGTTTTTGAATATAATTAGAAATGGACAACTAGGAGAACTACTTCATGGTGAAGCTGCCTATATTCATGATTTAAGATTTCAAATGAATGAAGAAACAAGGGGAACTGGATCATGGAGAACTCTTGAATATGAGAAAAGAAGAGGTAATTTATATCCTACTCATGGGCTTGGTCCAGTATCGCAGTATATGAATTTATTAAGATCTGAGGATACATTTAAAACGTTAGTTTCTTTCTCTTCACCTGCTATGGGTAGAAAAAAGTTTGGCAAAGAAAATTTTCCATCAAATCATAAATGGAACAATCTAAATTATCAAAATGGTGATATAAATACATCAATAATTAAAACTTATCTCGGAAGAACAATAATGGTTCAATGGGATGAGACAAGTCCAAGACCTTACACAAGGCTAAATTTAATTCAGGGAACAAAAGGAATATTAGCAGGCGGTCCAACTAGAGCTGCATTTGACAAAGGATTTGAAACCTATACTAAAGATTCAAAAGAATGGGTTAAAGGTGAAGGAATAGATAGACTATTTGAAAAATATGATCATCCTTTATATAAAAGATTAAATAATCAAACAAAAAATACAGGTCATGGGGGAATGGATGGAATAATGATGTATAGAATTGTTGAATGCCTTCAAAATGGAATACCTCTAGATCAAAACGTATATGAAGGGTGTGCATGGAGTTCATTAATTGAATTGACTTCTAACTCTGTAAATAATGATGGTGAACCTCAATACTTCCCAGATTTTACAAGAGGTGACTGGGTTAATACTAAGACCTTTGATATTATTTCTTGATGCATAAAAAGATAATATCAAAAGCACCTGGAAGAATATGTCTGTTTGGTGACCATCAAGATTATCTTGGGTTACCAATAATAGCCACAACAATAAACAATGAAATTAATTTAGAGGCTACTCAAAATAGAAATAGAGAATTTAAAATTATTAAAAAAGATTTAGGCTTATTAGATGTTATACCAATAGACTTTGAATTTGATTCAGATGAAAAAGATTTTTTCAAAATTGCTTTAAATGTTCTAAAAGATTTTGAATGTAAACCTGATATAGGATATGACATTAATATTACTAGTAAAATTCCAATAAATTCTGGTTTATCGAGCTCATCTGCATTAATTGTAGCGTGGGTAAATTTTCTTCTTAATACATTTACTGATTATGAAGTAACTTCAAATTTATTAGCTGAGATATCGTATAGAATAGAAGTTCTAGAGGTAGGAGGTTCAGGTGGTAAAATGGATCAATATACTATTGCTAATGGAAAAACTATTTATTTAGATACTAAGACTGATATTATTATACCTTTTGATCATAAATTATGTGATATGATTGTTGGTGTCTCAAATCAGAGTAAGGATACACAAGGACTGCTTAAGAAACTTAAAGAGAATGCATTAAAATCAATTCAAATTGTAAAAAAACATTATAATGATTTTAGTTTTACAAATATTGATAATGTAGATTTAAATAAATGTTTATCATTTCTTGATGATAATTTAAAACCATTCTTTAGGGCCGCTTTAGGTAACTATAGAACTACTATAAAAGCAAAAAATGAATTCCAGAAAGATCAACTTGATATTGATAAGATTGCAGATTTAATAAATATTCACCATACTTTTTTGAAAAATGATTTAAAAATTACTACTCGGGAAATTGATGATATGATAAATATTGCGACTGATAATGGCTCAATTGGATCTAAAATTGTTGGTTCAGGTGGCGGAGGTTCTATTATATGTCTGTCAAAGGATCAATCTTGTTCACTTAAAATTGTAAATGAATTAAAAAAATATGGTGTTAAGGATGCCTTCATTGCTCATATGGGCAAGGGTCCAACTATTTCTTATGAATAATATTCCTTTAATTATAATGGCCGCAGGTGTATCATCTAGAATGAAAGCCTCTGATGTTAGCATTAATCTTTCAGAAGATCAGGTTTCTCAATCTAACTCTCGAGTTAAGGGGTTTATTGAGATA
>Ga0255768_10005361_pt1 | contig 12357 bp, 26 predicted proteins | sample 071ome_33_FD_179983 | JGI IMG/M metagenome (GOLD analysis project Ga0255768, IMG submission 179983) | Coastal salt marsh microbial communities from the Groves Creek Marsh, Skidaway Island, Georgia - 071412AT metaG (version 2) | ecosystem: Environmental > Aquatic > Marine > Intertidal zone >...
ACTCAACTGCCATGTTTTCATTAGCATTTGAATACTTTGTTTCTCTCCAAAACCACCTGAAATATTTTCTTCATGGTCATAAAGCACATTTAATTTAATTCCTAGACCTATCTGCATTTTCTGCCTCCATTGTCCATACACACTCCTCTAAAGTAAGTGTGGGTTCTGTTTCAATCTTTTTACCACTTGGTGTTTCTAGAGTATATGAACCATCGTTAAACTCTATTCTAAATCCATTTTGGTCACCAAGTATATACTTTACTTTCTTAGCCCATTCTTCGGCTTCTAAAAGTTTTCTTTGTTTTTCTACTAAGTCTTTATACTGTCCCATTAGTTTATCTTGAACTCCCCTGTTTCAAAGAAGTTATATACTGCATCGTCTACCACTTCTTGTGGAATGACTTTATCTCCAGCATCATTTTCTATTTCGTCCCACCATTCAAAGTCATCATCATCAAATGCTTCGCCAAAATACTCTCTACAGGCATCAGTGATTACTTCACCGTCAAGGTAGTTTTCATCATAGTAGACATCCCAGTCGCCCTCTTCATCGTCATGCTCTGGGTAGTTAAATTCAGTTTCCCATTCATTTACACCGATGAAGTTTCTAAACTCATCTTCATAAGTCATCTTGGCAGTAACGCGTGTATTGAAAGTTTTACTTAGAAAATATACTAAGTTCCACGCCATTTCTGTAGGTGCAGACCAAGCACTATATCCTGTTAGCATACAGCCTCCAAAGTCGTCTACATTACACCATTTAGCACCGACATTGTTGCAATACCAATTCCAGCTATCTTTTAAATAGCCGTCCTCGTCATATTCTACTTTACAATGCGACATAAAAGGTTGTTCATGTAGTTCTTTAAACTCTTGATATTCATACTCGCTGTCGTCCCAGCTTTTCATTTTCCTTGTTTCAGTAGAAATGACACTTTCAAATTGTTCATCATTGACGCCTTCTACTTGTAAATTAAAATATACATGATTTGCCATTAATCTTTCTCCAAAAATAAATAATAAAAGGCAAGCACTGCTAGCACGGCAATGATCGTATTTATACTAAATATCTCCATCAGCTCTTACCTCACTTCTTACAACTTCAAATCCATTTGGATAGCGTTGCTCTAATTTTTTAATGTTTTCTTGCATTACTTCTTCTGGTGTAAATCCAAGTGCCATGCAACCTTGAACCCAATACCAGAGAACATCTCCTAACTCTCTTTTCATGTGAAAAATTTCTTGTTCAGTGAAAGGAGTGTCAGCTTGAAATATCTTTTTCTTTACTACTTCGGCAAACTCACCACTCTCTGCCATCATTCCGATAACAGCAGTCATAAGTCTTGCTACTTCTACAGCCTCATAAACATTTCCGTTTACATGCCCATGAGTCCCTCGTAGATCTAGCACTCTGTTAGAAAGAATACTCGTATTTCTACTTGCATCTGAAGTAGTTGTATCTACAAACTTTGCGTAATCGTTTATCATATTTACCTGCCTAATGTTTTTAAGTCTTGTTCTGTTATATACTGATATGCACCTTTATTATAGGTGATACCTACCTGTTTTCTTCGCTTTTCTGCGAGTCGCTGGGCTACTTCTTCGCCACAGTCAAGACAGGTGATGTAGCCTAGATTGGCTCTTGCCATTGGGATATCTTCCCCACATTCATTACACCACATCATCTATCTCCACTTTTTTGATTTCCAACTCTTTACTTGTGATCACATTGCCACTCGCTAAAACAATGTCCATCCACTTTGGATTTTTCCAAAGAGTATGTCCACTCCAATTCTTCGGATATGCACTAGCATCGGTTGGGTACTTTATCTCTACAATGTGTGAGTTATTACACTCTGTTCCCACACTGTAGCACAAATTTGGTTTTCTATACCATGTTGGTCTATATTTTGCCATAATTTCTCCTATTAAATATACGACTAATCTTCAATTAACAACATATCTTTCAGTCTTTGAAGAATACTCGTATATTCAATCGTAAGTTGAATAATTTCTTCGTTCATTTCATCTAACTGTTCCATAGCAACTCGGAGGTCATCTTCTACTAATCCAAGATGACGCTCCAGCATTTCTTTTTCTTGCCTCTTTGTAAGTTGCTTTCTTGATGGAAACTGTATAATCTTTGCCATCATAGTTTTCCTACTAATAGTGCCATATATGTAATTAGCACTAGCCAGCCAATGATTAGGAGTCCTGTGTCGGATTGACCCACTGTATTTTAACTCCTCTTCTAATTAGTTCGTTTAGACACTTTTGTTTGACTTTCGGTTTTACACCATATCTATTGATTTCTTCAAACAAAGTTTCTTTAGTTGCACACTTTAAGTAGTAGTGCTTGTATTTTTTGACAGGCACATTGGTTGACATTCTACCTGTTCTGAAATTTGTTCTTTCACTTTCTCTGTATTTAGCTGGCATTTCCACCTCCTCTTGTATTGTCGTTTGCCAAAACTCCTGTTATCATTCCCACTTCAGTTTTATACTCTTTTTGAGCATAGTCTTCAATGATTTCTACAATTTGATCACGCATATTGCACCATGAGTCGTAGTCATAATTAAATGTATCGCACACTTCTAAGATCGCATCTTCAATCCATAGATCTGATACTAATACATTGTGATCACCTAAGTAAGCATCACCACCATAGTCTTTCTCAAAACTCGCACAATAGTCCAACTCATAGCGTATATCTTCTACGCTAAATGATATAAACACATGTTGTTTTTGAACATCTACTTTGCCATTTTTAACTTCTTTGCCTGTAATCACTTGGACACCACCCTAACAGTTCCTACTGTTGACTCGCGTTCTTTGGTAGAATTACTACTATTGATTACAAACTCACCTTTCCAGAAGCCTATCGCTTCTCTTCTGCGAAGTTCTTTTCTTACAGACGCACCGAACTCTCCAGTGTCGTGCTGGTGAGTAAGTAAGTCTTTACTGTCCATTTGCATTATATCTAAATTCACTACTGCACCTCCTCGTTTTTGTGCTTTGATTTTCTATTGTATTTTGTTCTATCACGCATAGTAGTGCTTCGCTGGAATAATCTAGCGAACTTTGCTACTAAATTTTTGCGTTTTTGTTTTTTCATAATAGGTATATTATACAGGAGTTGGGGAATTTTGTCAAGAAATTTTTTTGATTTGGGGTGAAAAATTTGATGTGAAGGGAATTGGGATAACAAAAAACCCTATGAGGCAGGGGAGTGGTTTTGTCCGTCAACTCACACTTCTTACAACATAGGGTTCAAACCGCGTTTTTTGATTTTGATTGTTTTTTCATATCGTCTACAAAAACAATGTCTAAAAAAGATGACTGCTTAACTTTTCACTGTTGGAGTCGTTCTTCCTAAGCACTAGGATTATCCACTCATTTATACTGCAGTGTCTGGTCTGGGGTTGCAAGCACCCATGTTCCATAAACTGTGCCATCATAAGGGCGTTTTTTCGCTGGACTCACATTACTTGATGGGGTTGACAGCTAAAGCTGAATCTCGCCTCGTCCTCTGAACTACTACTTCCGCCCGTTGCTCATATAGGCACTTTCGTTGCAATCGTTTCCACTTGGGAATTGGCTCGTTCCTGTACTTATGTACTTAGGTTGCATACTTATAATTCCGAATTTATATGCAATACTGCCTACGAAGTGGGTGGCACTTACTTCGTCCTACTACTTGCGTTAAGGCAATGTGGGCTAGGTATACACAGCCGTAACTGTTAGTGCCGTTATCATATCTCATTATTTTTGTTCTCGCTGTGTGAGGTAGGCATTAGTCCTCAACCTTACTCACAGCGTGAAGTATATACCTTCAAGTGAGAGTGCACAGTGGGTAGGTTTATTTGTTCGCCGAAGCTAAACCATTTCTTTTTACCTAGCGTCCCGATTGTTTCTGGGCAACCCTCACTTGAAGGTGCTGTTTTCCTACTAGTCTACAGTTTCTCTGGAAAACGCTGCATAAATGCCGAGCATCTGTCCTGTTATCATTCAGCACAGGCACTGAGTGTGGCATTATCCTACCTGCACACAAGGCACTCAATCTATACCCTGAATGAGGAGGGGAACGCTCTTCTAACGATTAGCGAACATCACGGGATCGCAATATTAACCTCTATTGCCCGATTATGAGGGGCGTAATCACCCGTTAGCCATTGGGGTAGACTTTTGTCGGTATTCTACACAACGCCACTTCTTTTAACCCGAGTGGAAGGTCAGTAAGTCCGACTCACAGAGGGATTAACCCATTTTCCGAAAAGTCACTCGTGAACTTACTCTTTTTCTCAAATATAAGTATATTATAAATGAAGTTTCACCATTTGTCAAGAAAAATTTTAATTTATTTTTCCTGAGGTGAGAAGGGAAGTTGCTACCAAGAAATTGGTCTGTTATCTTCCCTTTTCTCAAAATATACATATATTATACAGGGGATTTAACCATTTGTCAAGAAGAATTTTGATTTTTTTACTACTAATTCACCTTGACGAATGGGGGTGAGTTAGGCTCACCACTCCTTGACATTAGTCTGAGATTGTGTCAATCAATCTTTGGAGGTCAGCCTTTGAGGCTTTCACTAGGGAAGGAAACTCTGTGCCTAATGTTGACTCAATCTGAGCAAGCAGTTCAGCTTTGCGAACAACTGGCTCTCCTGTTTTAGTTGTTCTAGGCTGTGCCTTGTAAACTCCCTCTCTGGAAAGTTTAGCAATTACACTTCTTGTGTTTTTGCCTAATTCGGTAGCAAGTGCCTCAACAGTTTCTCTAGTTGGGTTTGCTGTGTAAGTTGCGACCATTTTGTCTGTCATCGCTTCAGTGTAGTTAGCTGTCGCCATAGTTTTTTGTCCTCTAAATAAATTTGTTAACCATTTCATCATAATACATATATTATACTAATCTTTTTCGGTTTTGTCAATAGTCTGCGGTGAATTTTTGTAATTTTCTTCTTCCTGCAGTGCCTGTTCGTTTAATGCTTTCCAAATTTGAATTTGGGTTGATTGCCACTTTTCGTAGTCTAATCTCTTTCTTCTGCGATGGCACTCCTCGTTCACTTGACGATTGCGTTGCATTGTCATGCGTCTAAATCTTGTCATAATCCGTAGCCTAGTATAAGCATGGCGACAATTCCCCAAATCGGATGTGCGATCCAATACTTGTTGTCTTGCCACCATGTATGCGTGTGAACATCAAACTTAGTCCGTGAACTTTGTGCCACTTTCGCTAAGTATTTACTGATATTCATTCTGTTTTTCATATACATATTATAGCATTTGCAAGTAGTCGTGTCAAGGAAAATTTTTCCAGACTGATCACTCTTTTTGCCTTGTGTATATCTTTTTTCAAACATGAGAATATTATACAAAAAGTGATCAATCAAGTCAAGAAATAATTTACCACGAAGGTAAGAAATTTACGGCGACGAATTCTCGGGGGCGGCACGCGAAACCTGCACGGGTGCTTCAAATTTCTTCAAAAAACGCAAAATTTCTCTTGACACCCGCGCAAATTCGTGATAAACTATAAATAACCATTATTATACCCGCCGCGGCGGGTGCATCAGACTTGCACTTCGTTTTCGCACTTCATTTTTGCACTTATGTATCGTTTTAGCACTTCACTTTTGCACTTTACGGCGCAGTATGTGCCGACACCCCTCAAAGCCGCGCCAGTAAAGGCTTTCCGCCGTTTAGTGCGTCCCCGCAACGGGTGTATTAGCCTGCCTAGACCAGCGATTTAAGTTTTTTTCACAAATTTGCATTTATGTATTGACAAAGCGAAAAGAAGATGATAAAATCGGCGCGAAATTTTGAGGGGACAAATGTTCCAAAAATAATTCACATTAAGGGTTGACAGGACAAATGTTTCCTGTATAATTATATACATATTCAAGAGGAGGAAACAATGAAAAAAGAAACTAATGTTGAAAAAACCAAAGCTACTTTGGTTAAAGAAGTGGAACAAAAGTTCCGTTTGCCGAAAGGAACACTTGACTCTTTAGAGCGAGCAAATAAAGAGACAATTGTCAAATTGCTTGCCCTCTAAAGGGACAAATGACCCCGCTATGAGCCAGACGCCATAAGCGGGGTTTTTATTGCCTAAAATTGATAGTAAGTGCTTACTATCGCTGCAGCGGGGAAGACTAGCCATTTTAAAAAAGAAAAAATATTTTGCAAAAAGTATTGACAAATTTGGCTGGGTGTGTTATAATGGGCGCGAAGCGCCTGTGGAAGACCTGTGGATAAGTTGTGGATAACTCGCTTGCGCTCAGAAAGACTTCACTTTCGCACTTCACTTTTGCACTTTGGCGCACGCGCCATCACTTTCGCACTTCACTTTAGCACTTTGGCGCAGAGGGGACGGGTGTCGGGACTTTTGTCGCGTTTGGTAAAAAGGGACAAATGTCCGTAAATTAATTAAGCGACAAAAGTCCCTTTCAGATCTGAAAAGAACATTTGTCTATTTAGCTTTTTTCTTCGCAGTCATCGCATTGAAGGCGCGAGCCGTCGCGGGGATCAGTTTCCCCGCAACGACGGACTACCTTGCGGAAGTCCCACCCGTGCTCAATGTAGATCACTACCTCATTCAGGCATCTATCCATTGGCTCTCCTTTTAGCCATTTCTAGGCGAGCGTTGATTGGGCAATCCCTCATAGCTTGATAGATTGCGCGGTATGGTGGATTGCCTATGCTTTTCTTATCCCAAATATACCACCATTCCCAAGTACGATTAGGCGAGCGTTTCAGTTCCTCAGGATTGAAACGAATAATCGCTTTTTCATAATGGATATCCAAAATGCGATGGGCTACTCTTTCCATTCTCCTGGCGTGCCAATAATTGCCTGCTGGTATGGAATAGGTGATCTCCATTATCTTGGAATATTCGCGGTAATGAGCGTCAGTAGTAAAACCAACAGTTAAACAAAGATGCTCTCCCTTTAGGCGAGAAAACCCCGCGTAGACTGTATATTGTTTTTTCATAATATATCTCCTTATGCCAATAGTATAACATAAGAATTTTCTGACATCGTTGTCATGACAACGTTGTCATCTGCCTTATCATATAAAAGACTATTCGTCAAATTTTTGTGAAAATTTTTTGTCACAAATATTGACAAAAAAAGTTTGGGGTGCTAAAATCGGCGCCGCCAAATGAGAATGATTCTCATTTGCATTTGGGTTGGTGGGGATTTGGTGAGGGGTTTGTTTAATCAGGCTCACCTTAAAATTTATAAATAAATTTTAAGGTGTATTCGCCAAAATGTCAAGTTTTGTGACAAAATTTTTTTAAGCTATGACAACGTTGTCATAAATAGGCAAAAAGAAAGGGCGTTTCAATTCTCATTGTCCGCCCTTTCAGAGTTGGCTTGGGGTTAAGTCTCTGTTAGTGTTTCCGTTTCTGCCCTTGCCTTTTGATTTAGGGGGTAAGTTCATAGTTCGCTTATGTCCCTAGATCAAAACCACATTTTTGTAATTTTTTTCATAATTATATCTGTGATATAATCTCCGTATCAGTTGGGGGTAGAAGTTCGGTATTTACTCGGTAGCCCCTCTGCTGTTCCTAGCCTTTGAGTTTCTCTAAGAGTCTCTGCTCATTGGGTGGAGAGCATCTGCTTTCCTTTTCAGTCCTTTGGTTTCTGCCCCTGTCCTGATATGTATATAATCTCAAATTTTAGCCTTGCTGTCAACAGTTTTTTCAAATATTTTTAAATTAATTTTTTCTTAATTCGGCTCGGTCTAAAATTTGCGTCCCTTCGGTTATTGCTTTGCAATAAGCAAATTTTAGACCGCGTTTCGGAAAAAGTCAATATTTGTGACAAAAATTTTTGCCTGTGGATAAGCCTGTTAGTAAGTCGTTTTTCTGTGGATAAGTTTTGGCTCTGCTCTCGTAGAAATTAACCTAGAGTTTTTTATCCTTATTTAATAAAAAATTAGTTGAGATCAACAGAGCCAAAAAGGGGGTGGCAAGGGGTATTAAATGAAAAATGAATTTCTAATAAGGAGAATAATCCCCCTTGCCTAAAATCAATCTAAATCAGTAGCAAAAAATTTTCCCTCTAATTCTTTTCGGATAGTCCTAATTTTCGCATTAAACCAAGTAGAGCTTTTTCCATGTCTTTGCATATGCTCTCTATTAAGTCTGCGATATCTGATAAGCAATCTGTAGAGTTCATTTTTTCTTTTTGCATTTAAGCGTTCTACGATTTTATAAATCGCTTGTTCGTGATTAGCGTAAGTTTCGGCTTTTTGATTTCTTGTATTGTGTCTTTCCATTCTCTATCTACCTCTAGTTGTGCCTTGTGGTTTACCTTTCCATTATCATCTACGATTAATCGCATTATGTAAGGTTGATTGTTTATATTTATCTTGTGCATAATTTTAAGTCCTCTAGGTTGTTAATATTATTTTTACCCATAAGCATTTTGATTTCTGTAGTCACAAATTGCTTAATGCCTTTTAATTCTAATGTGTTGTTAACCTTATAAATTTCAGTCCACCCATAAATACGCCCCTTTGTTTTATCCCATTTTTCAAAGTTGGTGTCCAGAGTTCTTTTTATCTGGCTTTCTATAATTTGAGTTTCCATATCTAACCACCGCCAACAGTTCGGCATATCGTAAGAGAGCCAAAAATAACCTATCTTGAAATTCATATAATCTTTTTCAAATTGTTTAAATCGTTTTGCTGGATCTTGAGTTTTGCCAAATTTAAAATATTGCTGGTATGGTGTTCCCTCGTCATTCAGCAATTCTAAAGAGAGCAAATATAGGTAGCTATATTTGAATAATTTAAGTGGTATTTTTGTCTTGCCTATTTGTTTAGTTAATTCTTGTTTTTTCGTCATTCTTATTCCTGTGGTAGTTATAGCCCCATGCAATAATTGAGGATATATTCAAAAGTATTAGATTGATTAAATGATTTTCTATTGCTTGAATTGTTAGCAAGGATAAACCAATAATCGCCAAAATCGGAGTGGTGGTGGTTTTGGTTAATGGGGCAATCATTAAACAGATAGCCCCTAACCAATAAAGCAATTCCATTATTTAGTAAATGCTTGAAGATTGCCTAGCTTATTCTCTTTCCAAGAGTAATTATCAGCTATGCCTAATTTTTCCATAATTAGCTTGGCATCTTTGACAGTCATGCCATTAGATAAATCTTTGCTAATTTCTCTAAGCAGAACGCTTTTAGGAATTGCTGTTTCTTTCTTTTCCATAATATCCCCTATTAATATTTATCTATTAAGTATATTCCCATTGTCAAAATTAGCAAGGGCAAGAGAGCAAATACCCCTGTATAAATTTTAGCCAAGTGGTCAAAAAATGAGCAGTAAAAAAGTTGTCACAAATCTTGACATTTTCTAAAACGCGGTTTAAAATTTGTTTATCAAACAAAGTTTGATAAAGCGAAGCGAACAAATTTTAAACCGAGCCTCAATAAGTGATAAGAAAAAAAGATAAAAAAATTCTTGCAAAAGTGGTGGCAATTTGGTTTAATAAGTGTATGGAAAATAATTCTAATCAAGGAGAAAAAATGAAAAAAGAAGAAATCCAAAAACAAATAGCAAAAGAGAGATCTGAGCTATGGAACATTGTTCACGAAGTATCTAAGTTGGATATGAAGTTAGCAAGAAAATTAGATATCGTTATCAGCGATTTACAAGATAGCGTGTTTAAGCATGGTATGGAAGTTGGCGAGGAGATTACAAAAAAATCTTCATCAACAATCATGGGGGATAGATAATGTCAGCAGTATATTTATTGTGGGGTATCATCTTGTTTATGACAGCATTATTGATAATGTCATTTATGAGATATACAGATAACATTCCATATAGTGCATTAGTGTTAATGGTTATAGCTATGTGTGGCTCAATGGTCTGTGCTGTGTTGTTGCTATTCTTGGGGTATTAATCATGGGAGATACAAGAAAATTCCATTGCCCCACAACAGAAATGAGTTATAAGCAACAGACAGCTTATGCCCATAGTATTTCTGTTAGCATAAAGAGAGCGGAAACGCCTGAGCAATTGCAAAAGGTAGTATATAAGTTAGCTAAAAAGTGGCAAGCTATACAATGCAAAATTCAAGATAAAGAATTAAGAGAAGAGATTAATTCTATTATTTGGGATATAATAGCGGTTGAATTTGATGCAGTAGCATTAAAGGAGAAATTTTAAATGAAAGTAATAACGAAAGTCGGCAAGACAAGAATAGTTGCAAAATCTCATAGTGAGTTATTGAGAAAAATAAGGGGCGAAGTTGTAAAGCAACATCTATATATTAAAGATTGCAAGAAACGCCCAAAGCAATTAACCTTTAAATTCTAGTTGCTCAAAAATTAACCACCCCCTAGCAATAGGGGGCGGTTAGTTGACATCGTTGTCAGCGCGCTCGCGCGCCCCTCTACACGTACAACTTTAAAAAATTTTGAAAAGTCAAAAAAGACGCGAAACTTTGCATCATTATGATGCATACAAAAATTATACTTGACTTTGATGTCAGTTTTTGTTATAATTCAACTATGGCAAAGAATCAAATATCTACAAGAATCAGTCCAGAAGGACTGGAAATTGCAAACGCTTACTTAGAACTCGGAAATATTCCCGCTGTCTGCGCAAGATTATCAATAGATGAAGCAAAAGCGTCAGAGTATTTAGCAAAAAGAGAGGTAAAAGCATATGTAGATCAAGTATATCTAGATTCAGGATATAGAAACCGTTTTAAATTAGCAGAAGTACTTGATACTCTTATTGATGCAAAACTAGAAGAGGCCGAAGAAAGTGAAATTTATACTAATAAAGATTTAGCAGATCTTGTCCAAATGGCTCATAAAATACGAATAGACGAACTAAAAGCACAAACGGAACTAGAAAAAGCAAAGGCAGCAAATATTAAAAATCAAACAAATATACAAGTGAACAACTCAGAGATGCCGTTCGGACAAGGCAACTATGGCGAGCTTATGAAAAAGCTACTTAAAGATAAATAATGGCAGATGTCTTTACTCTCATTGCAGAAGTAGGTGCTCCAATAGGTGGTGCAATTGTGATGGGCTTTTTTATCTTTTTAATTATGCAACAAATTATGGGAGGCGTTGTATCTCAAATCAATACTCTTAAAGGTTTTACAACAAGTCTTATCACTAGAATTAAAACTATGAATAATGATATGATTCGTTTAGATACTAGTGTTTCTTCCGCGCTAGACTTAACACCAGATTTAGACAGAATAGCACGCGCAGAAAATTTTGTTGAAGATGGTACAATAGACGCAAGAAGAGACTAATGGTAGAACTTATAGAACAATTTGGATTTCCAATTGTTGCAATGGTCGGTTTAGGTTATTTTGTTTTCTATGTGTGGAAAACTATTATAAACATTATCAACCCCGCTATAAAGGAAATGCACTTTACACTCATAAAATTAATAGATCAAATTAGAATGTTGGATCAGGATATGATTCGTATGCAGCAAAAAATAAATACAGTACTGCAAATGAAAGAGAATGAGAAAAAACGAAATGACAGAAAGGAGAGATGAATTTAAAGCATTTTTACTGTTTATAGCAGGGTGTGTTCTTGTACAAAATCTTTCTGCAGATGAAATCAAATTTGGATTTAAAAATCCGTCTTTTAGTGGTGTCGGAACAGGCGCTCACTATCTTACAGTAGAAAATCAAGAACAATCAAGAAAGAAAGCAATTGAAGATGCACTTGAGTCTGCAAGAAAAGCAGCAGAACGAGAGGCAGAAAATACTACACTTGCAAAATTCATTCGTAACTTAGAATCTCGTATATATGCACAAATGTCAAAACAACTTGTGGAAAGCATGTTTTCAAATGATAACCCAGTAAGATTCGGAAGTTTTGTACTAGAAGGTTCAACTGTAACATATGAAGTTATAACAAATGATGATGGAACAGAAAGCATAAAAATGACAATTGTTGCAGAAGATGGTACATCAACAGTAATAGAGATTCCAATTGGAACAGGATACTTTGGCGGAGATCCTGATGAAGGCGGCAGTTAGTTTAGCACTCTTACTAATAATTAGTAGTTGCGCACAAATACCAAGATACTCAAACAGTCCACAAGACTGTAATAAAGATACTTGGGGGTCTCAGTACAATCACGATGTTGTAAACTATGCCCGTGCTGTAGGAAGAACTTTTGAAAGAGCAGTACCTTTTATTTGTGTAGAAAATCCAGAAGTAGTAAGACTACCTTCTTTCGTAAAACTATTAGAATTACCACCTGCAAAGACTATGCCAGTAGTTGCAGTATATCAATTTTTAGATAAAACAGGACAAAGAAAAAGCGTAGATAATATTGCAAGTTTTTCAACT
>Ga0255768_10005372_pt1 | contig 12342 bp, 1 predicted proteins | sample 071ome_33_FD_179983 | JGI IMG/M metagenome (GOLD analysis project Ga0255768, IMG submission 179983) | Coastal salt marsh microbial communities from the Groves Creek Marsh, Skidaway Island, Georgia - 071412AT metaG (version 2) | ecosystem: Environmental > Aquatic > Marine > Intertidal zone > Salt...
TACATTGTCACAAGCAAATTGTCTATTCGCATCATATGTATTTGAAATAGTAGTATCTTGATATGCAGTAATACCGAGAGATGAATCAAATTGAGTTCCTACTCCATCAAATACTTTATCAGCATTATTTGATCCAAGAAGAACTGCCTTAGTATAACTAAATGAGAATCCGTAAGTTGGACCATTGTTTGAAGTATATTCTAAATTCCAAGTTCTACCTTTGTCTTGGGAAGTATATACATATGAATCTGATGCCGCATTATAAACTGACCAGAATCTATTTCCATCATGAACAAGTTCACTAATAGTATTGTTTGAAATATTACCAGAAGGTAAAGTTCTAGTAGCATGATTGAGATTGTCATTTGTTACCGCATCGGTAACAATTGTTGTTAACGTAGTAATTGCAGATGCCACATTAGAGCATCTTTCAATTTCTACACTAGCATCAATAGTGATATCTGCTTTTGTAAATTGAGTAATTCCAGTAGTAAATTGAGATTCTAAACCTGCAAGATATGCACTATCTCCAAGATATGAAAGCGTAATTGAAATATTACGCATTGCTTGAATTGCAAGATCTCTTGCATTGTTGATAATTGCTACTGTTTCTGCTTCTTCACCATCTACATGTGTTGTACCAACGTAGTAGGACGCTGCATCATACGACTTAGCATTTCCTCCATGTCTAAGGTCATGAGCGATTGCCTCAAGGACATCTACAACGTCGTCTACGCAGTTCTGGTTGCCAGTTGGGATAGTAAATGAGTTTGCATCAACATATGCATAAACTGCCTGTGCTGCAATCAGTTTCTTATTTTCAAGGATAAGATCTGAAGCATCCCAATATCTATTTGCTTGACCAGTAATTCCTTCATCAGCAGCAGGAGATCTTGTAACACTGGTAAGGTTACCAGGAGCAGCAGTAGTACCAATAGCAGTTGTTAAGATGCCAAAGAAAGTGCTAATGGCACTAGCAACGTTAGCACATACAGGAGATCCTGTATCTACAGTAATGGTGTTGTCAGTATATTGAGTAAGACCTGAAGCAAAGTTCAGAACATCACTAACATTGAATGCTTCATTCCTCATTGCTTGGATAGCAAGAGTTTCTGCATATCCAAATACTTCTACTGACTCATCTTCTTCACCAGAAACATGAGCACCTGTTACATAGCGGTTTGCAGCATCATATACTTCATCATTACCACCAAACTCCAGGTTGATAACCATTGATTCCAAGAAGTCAATGACATCATCTTTACATGAAGAATTTCCATTTGGAATGTTAAATCCAGGATTGTTATCAAGCATCTTATTGACTGAAATCTCAGCAATAATTGCTTTGTTTTGCAGAATCAGATCTGCAGCATCTGCAAAACGATCACCTTGGTTATTGTCTGGACCTGCATTAGAAAGAACGCCAGTGTCCCATGTTAATCCTCCATCATCACTGGTAATGACACTACCATTACCGCCAACAACCACCATTCTGCCTTCAGTCCAAGAAATTCCAAGAAGTGCATCAGTGGTTCCACTTTCCTGTGCAGTCCAAGTATTTCCATCGGAGGATTCTAAAATTACACCATCAACACCAACTGCAATAAACTTATCAATATCATCATTATAAATGATATCTAAAAGATTAACAGATACTCCACTTGTTCCTGATTGCCATGAAGTTACATTATTAGAGTATAGTACATCACCAGCACCACCAACTGCAACATAGGTATTACCGTTATATGCAAGAGCAGTAAAGTTAGTAGTAACTCCTGAAGTTACAGTATACCAATCTTCACCATTGCTTGACCAAAGAATGGTTCCGTTATTACCAACTACGACATATTCTGGAACTCCTCTTTCACCAACTGCCCACTTATTCCAAACAATATCTCTAAGATTTTGTGATGTACCACTTGCTTGGGCAGTCCAAGTTTCTCCGTCTACAGAAGTATGAATTGCTCCAGTATCACCAACAGCAACAAACTTTTCATTGTCCCAAATTGCATTACGAAGACCTCCAGTGTATCCATTTACTCTGGTAAATGTACCAGTGCTTGAAGTATCAACATAATTCAACTGGTTACGCATTGCCCTGATAGACAGGTCTCTTGCTTGCTCAAATGCGTAAGTAGTTTCTTTGAGTTGATTCTCAATATGTGTTAATGCACCAGCATCATAGTAGTAATCTGCTGCTTCCTTAGTTGCAGCATTACCACCCCAAGTAAGGTCATAGTTGATAGCTTCTACAATGTGACCAATGTCTGTTTTACACTGAGTTTCATCAGGAACTACAAGTGCAGGATACTCTTCTTTTGCTCTTCTGAGTGCTTCTTCTGTAATTCCTGTTTTGTTTCTACCGATCAGATCAACAGCATCGAGATATCTGTTTGGACTCTTATTTGATTCATCAAATTTCTTAGGTGAGTTGTCTAAAGAGAAAACAACATAGTGATCATCTGATGTTACGGTAGCACCATTTGCAGTAACGTCATACTCACCATTAACTGCACCCAATGTGGCAAGATCTGTAGGAGTGTCTTTAAATACTACAAACTGTTGACTAAAACCATCATTGGTCTCAATACGATGAGATACATATTGCCTACCATTAAATCTGCTGAGGTCTTGGAATGTGCCTGTGGTAGGCATATTCGTAATATTTACATACTGACCAACCTCATACTCATGATAGAAGTCGTCAACGATAGTAAAAATTAATCCTTGTGGATAATTTACTGGATCGTACTTAACACTCTTTAAACCATATGTTGTATGCTCAGTTACATGCTTAACTACTTGAGCGTCTGGTGTTAACTGTTCACCTTCAGTTACATTAAGATTATATGTTACACTATTCGCAGTGTAGTTGTAAACGGCACCAACTGAATTAATTTCACCAGAAATCTGGTTAATTAAAATGTATCCCTGTTGATTTCCAGTAGTAAATACAACATCAGTAATTACACCTGTACCTAAAGTACTAGCGTTAATTACTGTAAGTCCAACTACTAATTCGGTATTACCGTTATTTGCATTAAAGGTTAGTTTCCATTCTTCTGGAGCAGCAATCTTATGACCTAATTCAAATGTTCTTCCATATTGTCCACCAAGAGTTTTTGGATAGTAGAATCTTTGTCTATCGTCAAATACATATGCATATCCCCAAGTAAATGCAGGATTTCCTTCTGCATTTAAATTATCTCGGAAAGTAATACCTGTAACATAGTTCTCGTTCGCTGCCTTGAACATATGTTTCCCAGGATTCTGGGGTCTGATGATACACAGACGAATGTTATCACCAACAACAGAACACTGATCTGGCAGAGAGATTGGATTGTCTTCTAAGTAATCACCACCAGCAACAATTAAAGTTTCTTTTTGATCAGTTTCTGCTGCAAGTTGAGTTGCTCTCTTAATACTTCTAACAGGTTTTGTTGCCGAGCGACCGTCAAAAGAATCGTTACCAATTTGCTCAGAAACATAGATACGACCACCAACGTCGTTGGTAGCAATGTTATAAACAAAATTGGTAGTTGCAATTTTGTCGGTATCATCATTAAATGCAGGAGTTTGAGACCTTGGCCAATATACCTGACCAGTATCTGGATCGGTAAATGTATTGAGAATAGGAGCTTTAAGATTCAGTTCTGGGTTGACAATGGTGTCAATATCCAGGTTGTTAATACGAGCAGTATCAGAGATGATAGAAGTGGTCGTCCTGATTTGACCATTAACATCAAGTTCATATAACGGTTCTTGAGTGTTAATACCAACACGAACCAACTTCTCAATGTCTGCAGATAAGGTGCCGAAAATTGCAGTTTTCTTATTAGCAGCACCACCAATATCAAATCTTACACTAGTATCATTATTGATCTGTAGTTGGTCTGACTTGATAATCTCCTTGTCAGCGTTAAATTCTAAAGCCATTTGCTCCTATGGTCTCCTTATAGATTTATTTATCTGATTGGATTAATAACTTCTTTCTGTATAAACAATGTCAACTCTTGCTGACCATCTTACACCAGAACCTCTAAGTTCTAAACTTCCATTAGAAGCAACTGAAGTTAAGAAACTAAATTGATTTGTTGTATTGTTAACTGTTGGTGAAGATGACCAAGTATGTCCTGGAGGAATATTGTCCTTCACCACAGTAACAGCATGTGCTGCGGTACTTAAAGTTTGATTAGTATCACTTAAGACAGCACTTTCAATTTTAACAGCATATTCCCAATTACCTCCAAGGTTTGTGATTTCTAAAATCTGATTTAATACTGGGTTATTAGTATCCAATGGAGTTACAGTTTCAAATGTAAATGCTGAAGGACTAGTAACAGTTACTGTATACGTTCCATTAAATGATGAATATGTAGGATTGTTGAATTCTACACTAATAGAATCACCAGTTGTCAAACCATGATCATTTAAAGTACATGATACAATTACACTATTTGCATTAGAAGTAAGTTCCACAATAGGATACCCTTCCCAAGTCCCTAGCAAAAATCCTGTAACAAAAACAATTCTGTCTGCATCTACTTCATGCCCTGGGTCCATTACGACCGAAGGATTGGTATTATTCAAAAGTGAGTGAGCAATATACTCTTTTTTAAAAGTTTTATTATTAGCGTTACTCTGAACTTTGAGAGTGTGTACGTCAATAAGATTCCTATCTGGATCAATGATAGGTGCCTCATCAATTGAGAATCCACCTTCAGATTGTAGGGACTTTAAAATTTTTGCCATTGGTTTATGCTAAAATTGCTTGAGAAACGACCTTGACTGAATAAACTGTAGTCGCAGATCCAGTAAGATCTGTTACTGTAATCACGATATTACCAGAATCTAAATCAATCTCTGTATCACACAGAGGAGTGCTACTTGTATATATCTTATTATTCTCAGTATAGAAAATATCAGATCCGTCAGATCTTATTAAGTAGGAAATTTCAGAATATTGTCTGTCCTGACTTGCAGTGTTATCAACAATTTCCACCATAAACTTACCAGAGAATGACTCTGTGTATGGGAAACAAGTTGCACTACCAGAAGCACCTGTTGAGGTATCAATGCCAAATACTGCAGAGAAAACTCTAGTATCTTTTAAATCAAACTTAGTTAGAGTTCTATCAAGAACTTGGACATAATTAGCAGGATTTCCAGTAGCATACTCAGTATTAACTGAAATTCCACCTGTTGTAGAATTTGAACCAATTTGAGAAACTTTAACTAAAGTATCAGTACCAATGTTTAGATTGAGGTTTGTGGCACCAGATGTTAAGAAAGCATCTGCAGTATCTCCACTAAAGGAGATTGCACCACCATTGACAGATACTGTAGTATCGACATTGAATGAGAAGTCAGTTCCTCTAAATCCTAAGTTACTGTAAATATTGCGAACGTAGGTTAAATCTACAGTTCCATTGGTTACAGTTCCAGTAGTATGTGTTGGTGGTACTAATGGATCTGCATCAAATGTTCCGTTTGAATCTACTCTGTAAACATTTTCTTCATAGTAAACGAATACTTGATCGCCAGTAACAGATTCCGCAACAGGAGTAAATGACTGTAATGTATTTGTTGATCCATCAGTAATATTGATAAAAGTAGAACTTAAAAGATCAGCTTCGCTTGCTGCTAACTGAATGGTATTTTCATCTACAACGTGAACATAATAGGTGCTTCCTGAAGAAAGAGGTTGAATTAAATCAACTGTTGCCTCTCCTAGAGGATTAGCATCATAAACAACTTCTACACCCTCAGTCAGTAAGTGACCAGTAAGTGTAATTGTATCTGCAGTTGCATCAACAGATCCACCATTAGAGGTTAATTGTGGATTAAACAACACTTCTGCAAAAGGAGATGCTGCAGTAGCACCCTCTTCCCAAAGAGCAACTCCATTGAGGTTAGTGCTACGAAGATTTCTGACAGCATCATAAGTAAATGTTGTTTCAGTAAAACTTAATGCCAGATTATCAGTAGTGTAGAATCTGAAGGTGTCATCGTCATCACCTGGATTTAGTTCTGCGGTGATAAAGGTATCACCATCTACGTCACGAACTCCACCAAGAGAGATGAATTCAGAACCATTATAACCTTCAAAGAGAGAGTCATCAGTATTAAATCTAATTGTACCTGGAGGAGGTCCACCAGGTCTTTGAAGAAGTGTTCCACCAGGAACAGTAAGACCTCCAGTGCCAGTTACTACAACAAATCCAGTTGTAGCAGTCAGATTCATATTACCGCTAGGTGCAGTAATAGTTGCATTATTGATATTTAATGCATCATTAAAGTTTAATGTGCCTTCAATTTTACCTGCTTTAAATTCAATATTACCAGTTGCTTCCGAAAGCGTAATGGTATCCTCAACAGTAACTCCATCTAAGGTAAGAACAAAGGTGCTTACATCAATGGTCTGACCATTAGTACCTGTTGGATTTGGATCTCCAGGAGAAGTGCCATTCTGTACAGGAGTTTCTTTAAATTGATTACCAATTACATAAGGGTATACGTTGTTAGCAGTAGAAACATCATCACCATCAATGGTAACAAAGTATGCATAAGTTCCTTCTGGATATTCAGGAGTTACAGTATACTTACCATTAAATTGATCAAGTGTACCGAGACCATTTACATATTCAAAGTCCTCAATAAAAGTTCCAGCAGTTAAGTTAAGGAAGCTTGTTCCAGTAGGATCTGCAGTTTGAAGTGAATCTGTATACTTGGAACCATTTGGTCTATGAGTATCAGTGGTCTTAGTTCTATATGAAGAAGTTTGTCTAGTAATGCCAGAGTTTGGATCACTTGTATTGGTAAATCCAAAAGGACCATAAATTGGGTAACCATCATGTGCAATACCAATAATTTTAGAGTGACCATTTGTACTACGAAGATTGTCACCGTTAAAATTAGTTGAAGAATAATAAGTATTATTGGTAACTACCGTTGCCCAATTGCCAGAACCAATAAATTTGGGAACAGTATACTGATATAAACCAGTGAAAGTTGGGTAACCACCAGCAGTATCCATTTCAAAGGCACTGCTGACATTTGCAGAACCAGAGTTCCAATTTAATCCAGTAACGGTAAATGTTGATGCTCCATTTGAATCTTCATCGATAATGGTATCTCCTACCGAAGGAGAGAATAATGGAGTTCCGTTTGCAAAGTATGCAATTGGTTCATCTGAATACCTATCTACTGCAGAAGAGGCAGTGGTATTTTGACCAAATCTAATAATAAAAGTTTGTGTTGTTGGACTATCAATAATAGTATTAGTATTTACTTCCCCAGGGAAATTGCCCGTCGTAGCAGGACTTGGATTTCTATCTGTATCTAAAGATGCTAAGAATCCAGTTTCATTTAATGTTAAAGATGTGGGAGAGTCAACAGTAGATGCAAAGAAACTGTTAACATCAAATACACCAGCAGTTGCATTATAGAATGGAGATGTTGCTGGTACGTTAGTATCAAATCTCAGTTCATCATCTGCCTGATATCCAAATCCACTATTTGTAATTTCAACAAAAGAAACACCACCTGGTCTTCCTGCAGTAAATCTCAATTGAGTTGTAGGTGCTGCAGAAGTTTGAGTATCACCAAATTCATCGGTGTACCGCATATCAGAATCTGCAATAGTCAGAAGATGCCCTTCATTATATCCACTACCAGCGGTAGTAATATAAAGTTCTTCTACCTCACCAGCAGTAATAATAACTTTTGCTAATGCACCTGAACCAGCCTCTCCAGCAGCAGCAGTACCTACTGTAGCAACTTCTACTTCAAATCCAGAACCAGTTGTTACACTACTTACAGAAGCAATTAATCCAGTTCCAGTATTTTGAGCAGCATATGAAAATGTTCCTCCAGTGCTGCCAGTATTTTGTTCAAAATAATAATGAGTAGTTTCTGGATCAGTGCCAATATAAGTTGCACCAACAGTATAAGTAATTGTTCTTGTAGTCGCTGCTGCATAACCACTAATATATGCACTAGGAGTTACATTGGCACCGTCAAGTGTGTAAATACATCCATCCACTGCATCCAAAGCATCACCATTAGAGGTGCTGGATGAAATAATCATCGCAGTTCCAGTAGAGGTGTTGTCAAATGTGTAGACGTTTCCTTGTACTAATTGAATTCCAGATGCAGTCCTATCAACCCCATTAAACAGTAAAGTAGTTCCAGGACCTCCTGGTTGAGTTACAGTAAATGTTTGAGTGCCTGCAGTGTTAATTGCAACAGTGAAGGAATCACCTTGAGTATAGTTTTTACCAGTATTGGTAATTGTAATGCCACTAATGGCACCAGATGAGTTTACAGTAAATGTGCCTTCTGCATCACTTCCAGGAACTGAAGATGAAATGTTAACTAGTGGAACACCAGTATAAACACCCTCTTGATAATCCTGTCCTCCATTGACAATTGATACTGTATTAATGAAGGAACCACCAAAATCAGCAACGTCAGCAGAAAGAACATTGCCTGCAACATAATCTGATCCCTTTCTATTGATAACTGCAGAAGTAACAACACCACCTGCAATAGTCAAATCTGCAGTTGCAGAAACACCAGATCCTCCAGTCAGAGGAACAGCAGTGTAAGTTCCATTTACGTAATTAGAACCACCAACTAAATTAGTAAACGATTGAATAGCACCCCCTGGAAGGGTTACATATGATACTGGAACATCATTATACTCTTCCGAATCATCATACCCAGCACCAACTTCGGTGATAGTTGTTCCAAATGCGATAGTGATATCAGCAACAATACCACCACCAGATCCACCAAGTAATTCAATATCTTGATAAACTCCAGGAGTATATCCATAACCAGATAAAATACTTGTATCTGTGATTGTAGAGTGTACAAACTTAGTATCTCTAAGATGTCTAATATCTGATGAACGATACTTAACAACAGCACCTGTGTTGTTATTGATCATCAAAGCATTTTCATTATCTTCTTCTTGTAAAAGAAGACCAATTTTATTATCAGTATTAAATGTTAGAGATGGTTCATTAATTGCACCATCAGAAAGAATAACCTTACCTCTTACTCTGGCATTATCAGATACTTCTAATTTTTCTGCGGGATCTGAAATTGAACCAACAACAGTAATTGAAGCGTCATCGGAAGACAAATAAGTGCTTAGTTCAGTTTCAACTGTTGAATTGAAGTATACATCTCTAGTTGGAACATCAGGTGATTTGAAACTTACCTTGTTCTCAGGATTATGAACAACAAATGTATCATTGTTGATGTTTACATCACTAACTATAGTTGTGTCAGTACTATTAATGGTAGTTTGAGCACCACCAAAGGTAGTTTCTGCAGAAACCACAATCTGTGGAATATTCGCAGTTCCAGTTACTGTAAGATCATTTAATGTAGTAAGACCAGTAGAGGTAATATCACCTCTTGGTTCAATAGTAATTGACTGACTACCAGCAGTTGTTGAAGTGACTGTAAATTGTGCTCCTGTTGGAACATCTGCAGTTGCCGTAGAAACTGTTAATGCTTTTGATGCCGTAACAGGTCCACCCCCATAAGGGACAGTCAACATGTAATAATAAAGAGTTGGAGTAGATGTTGTAACTACTAACTGAGATCCAAATCTTGTTCCTTCAGTTAAATTTCTCCAAAGTGTGGTGTATTGAGTACCACCATTGTGAACACCGCCAGGAGTAGTACTAAACAGAATTTGATATGTATTAAAATCAATTTCATCTTGTACAAACTCATAAACTCTATTTGGTTTAAGAGTTAAGTTTGGCAGAAGTTTTACAACATTATCTTCGGGATCTTCAATTTCAAATACTAATCCATTACTAACAGAATCTACCGTACCAGCAGCACCACCAGATGTTGTAAATGTTTCTGCTGCACTTACTGCTTGGGATGGAGTGCTTGTATATACTTGAGTATCACAAATTGCTTCAATGGTGGCAGTTGCTCCACCACTGTAAGTGATTGTATTCCCTACAGTTAAAGTTCCAGTTACACCAGACACTACAACATAGTTTTTATCAACAGAATTAACTGTCAGTTCAATCTTTTCAACAACACCATTTACGTCTTCTGCACTACCAAGAGAGATTGATGGAGTTGTGATATCGCCAATTTCATAGGCAAATCCAGTTTCTTGTGTTGTAATTGTTGCACTATCAATGAACTGGATCTTATTTAAAGTGAATGTTGCGCCACCAACACCTGCAAGACCGCCACCAGTAATGCCAATAACATCACCTACAATATAATCATATCCTGCCCAAGTATCAATGGGTACTAAAGATTCTGCCCCATATGGATTTGCAGGGACTACATATGTTGCTGCACTGGATGGTGCATCAGAAGTGTATGGATTTCCACTATTAATATCGATGCCTTGCATCGTAGTGTGATCAAATCCAAGAACATCTCCTGCCTGATATCCATTGCCATGATCACTAAAGGTAACTTGGGAAATAGACCCACCAGTAACAACTACAGTAGCAATTGCACCATTACCATTACCACCAGTTACAGTGACATTTTGATACGTATCGGATGTAATACCTAAAGATGTAGAACCATATCCTGCACCACCATTGGAAATAGTACCACCTTGAATACCTCTAATGGTTACAGTACCAGTTCCATTAGTACCATTGCCACCTGTAAAGTTTACATTAAACGTACCAATAGAACTATAAGTTCCAGGAGTAGTTACAGATGCTTCAAATGGTTCAACAGTAACCTCAATCTGACCCTCTGTTCCAGATCCACCTGTAAGTGGTACTGTATATACCGTCTCTGCTTGTCCACCAGAGTAAATGTATGGATAGTAGTTACCACCATTGGTAACTGAAATTCCATCAATCTGGTTAGCATCAAATTCAATATTTTTAGAAACCTTCATTCTTGAAGGTTCGTAAGATGCTACTGTTGATCCATCAGAAACAATCTTAAGATTGCCATCAGTTCCTCTGTAGAGTCCAGTATCTTGGTCTGCCCAGAAAGCCAGAGATGGTTGAGAAACTGTACCATCTTCAATAAGAAGACGATTAGATTCAATACGAGTCCAATCTGTAGAATTTAAAGTTAATCCAGAAACTGTAGATTCAAGGAGAGATCCAGAAAATTGAAGATTGCCTACACTAATGCTAGTGGGAAGAATCGTAGTTGTATTACCAGTACCAGTAACAATTAACTGGTCAAAGGTTGTACCGCCACCAGAAGTTCCACCAACGAATGATACGGTGCCGTTTTCTTGATCTACAAAGAAGGCATTACCAACACGGAAGTCCCCGTTTTGGTCCATGCTGGTAAAGAGTGCTCTACCACCATTTGCCTCAACAATTTCATTCGCTTGATTGACATTGCTAATATCATTTGTAGCATCAGCACCAGTTCCAACATAACCAAAGTTGTGAAGAACACAACGCAATCTTACGCCTTTACCATCTGCAGTAATACCACGCTCACCATATACAGATGCAGAACCAATAGAACGAAGTTCAGCACCAAAGTCGGTATAATCTGCAAGACCAATATATGCAGCAGTACCACCTGAAGATGAACGAATATCTTGAACAGAAACACTACCATCTAAAATATCGGTAGATCCGTCAAGACCATTGAAGTGCAGTAAGAGTTGTGTGTTAGTATCAACAATAAACTCAGAAGTTGCAACTGTAAATGGAGTTGAAGTATATCGAGCAAGTCCCTTACTTACTCTAAACTCATCAATATTGCCTGTAAATGCATTAGATCCAGCAAAGTTAGCACCAATATACAGTGCTCTTGATGATCCTAAATCATTAGAATCTGCTGCAGATCCTCTTTCAACGCCATCTACATAAATCTTAGTTGTTGATGAATTACGAACAACTGCAACATGAGTCCAAGTATTGACGCTAACAGTAGTGCCACCAGAAGTTACAATGTCGCTACCACCTACTGCGTAACGAACTTGACCGTTATCGAGATATAAACGACCAGCAGTGTCCCCAGCGGTGCTTCTACTATCGTAGATATGTAATGTACCAGTTACTGTTGTTGGACGAATCCAAGTTTCTACAGTAAAGTCACTAGTTCCAAAACCAAAATCAGAAGATCCTGCTAATGAAAGATAATCTCCAGAACCATCAAGAAGCAAAGATGCTGTACCAAAGTATTTGATGTCAGTATCTAACTGAGCATCACCAATTGCAGTAACTAATTTTCCAGTGGTATCTGCTTCTGCTTCAACAAATTGACCAGTGCCTTGACCGTCAATGTAAATATAAGTTCCATCATTAGAATCAATTGTGCCACTCGCAAGCACAGTTGTTCCATCAGTATCATAATATG
>Ga0255768_10005373_pt1 | contig 12342 bp, 18 predicted proteins | sample 071ome_33_FD_179983 | JGI IMG/M metagenome (GOLD analysis project Ga0255768, IMG submission 179983) | Coastal salt marsh microbial communities from the Groves Creek Marsh, Skidaway Island, Georgia - 071412AT metaG (version 2) | ecosystem: Environmental > Aquatic > Marine > Intertidal zone >...
GTTTGCAGTTCGGCGACCTGCGATGCACTGAAAATGGTTGATGCGCCAAGGTCCTTCGCGTTCTTCGACAACGCCTCAAATTCGGCACCCGTCGCACCCGATACGGCGCGGACCTTCGCCATCTGCAATTCAAACCCTTGGAACGTATTGACGGCAACGGCACCCAAACCAACGATTGGTGCGGTCACTTTCATCGTCAAATTCTTACCGACCGCCTGCATTTTTTTACCGGCGCGGTCCATGGCGCGTTCGGCCTTATTTAGACCGGACACCAACGGCGCGATGTTCGCGAAGAACCGAAGGTTGATTGATGAAAGATTCATTTGCCGCCGAATTTTTTATTTATCGCATCCATCACCTCCCCGCGTGACCACACGCGTTTTGGTGTCGTTTTTTTGTTTTCCCATGGGAACGTCATCAAATCCTTCGGTTTCAATCGTCGCTTCGTGTGCGGTGCGATTGTCACCGACGCAATCCACCGGGCGCGTTCCCAATCCGCCCGATACTCGCGTTCCAATTTTTCCGAATACCCGTTGGACATGTTTTGAAACTCCCGCGGGGTCATATCGTAAAAATCCGACGGCCTCAAACCCATTTGACCGAACGCATACGATTCCAGTTTGTCCCACGTTGGTGGTTCGGAATCGCGGCCGTCACCGCGTTGGTCGGTTATTTTTTTTCTTCCGTTCCGAATTGTTTGTTGAACGCATCAAATGCACGTTCTAAAATCGTGCTATCGTCATCCAAAAAATCCGCAACGTCATCGACGGACAAACCGAACGGCATTTTTTCCTTTCGTGCGCCATCCTTGAAACCGCACCAAACCAATTTGATGGCGTGATCCAATGTGATGGTGTTTTGAAGATTCTGCAATTCGCCCAACGTCGTCCCGGTGATTGCCGTGAATTCACGCAATGCATTGAACCCGAAACGAACGGGGTATTTTTTGCCATTGATGTCGATGTACTCAACCATGTTTGTGATTTTTAAATAAAGGGGGCGACGCGTTGCCGCCCCCTACAAATTTACGAAATTAGTTCGTCGCCTCGGACAATGCGCCAGTCCCTTCAAAACTGAAGGACATGGAAACATTGTCTTCCATTCCCGCCTCTTGGTCCAAACTGGTCAAATAACCTTGACCCGAATAGTATTTTTCGTCGGTACTGGTTGAACCGAATTTCACGTACAATTTGGTGCGACCGGTGAGGTAGCCCCAAAGATCGGAATATCCATCCGCGCCCGTGATGTTGTAGGTGACTAAACCATCGCCGGAAAGCGACCATGATTTTTGTCCCTCTAACAATTCGCGCCAACCGGCCGAGTCCTTGTTACTGGTGTCCCTCGTTTCCATTGAAACGGAAAGCGATGCACTCGTACAACGACCGACCTCGGAATATGTCACGCCGTCCGTGCTGAACTGAATCACCACATCCGTTGCGTTCATGATGCTTGTTGATGCCGCCATGACTATTGTTGATTTTTAGATTCTAATTTAACGCGAAGGAACCCGTGTTCCTCCAATTGTTTGGCAATATGGTCGGGAACCATAACGCGTGAACCTGCCCGAACAACGCGGTTGTTCATGATTTCCCAATCCTTTGCCAATTTGACCTCTTTCATTTCATTGTTATTTAATTACTCGAAACGTCAAATCGACCTGCGATCCAAAGGTACGTTCGTCCTCGGAAAACAAATCGCGTTCGCCATCATATTTGCACGACTGAACAACCACCCCGCGGATGGTTTCATTCATGCGGACGAACGCGGTCCGTACGTATCCGATTGCGTTTTGCACATCGGCATATTTCGTCGAAATCAATGTGATTCGTACCAACACGTCATCGACGTGTGAATCGCTATCCTTTGACATTGCGGTCGTGACGTTCACGACCTCATAAATGGCAAACGGGGCCGTTTGCCGTTGCGCCCCAATAACGGGGAACACGCGACCATCAAACAACGAATTCAAATTCGTGTCCGTGTCGAACTTATATTTGATGACCTTACCAATCATGACAACACACGATTGAATGTTTTTTCAATGTACAATCGTACCTCATGCGTAAAATACGCAACCACTTGACCAATGGTTTGGGCCTTTGCGCGGTCTGCGAATCCGTAGTTTCGGCCCTTGTAATAGGTACCGGCACCCCAACCCTTTGAACCGCCAACCAAACCGCCGTAGTTTAGGAAATGCGCAAACCAACCGCCCTTTTCGGGGTCCTTAAATGCACCCTTCACAATTGGTCCAACCCAATATGCCGATGCCGTCATTGAATTTCGGGTTTGTGATTTGCGAATGCCGATTGATTTTTTCAATTGGCCGGGTTTGATTTCGGCATACAATCCGCCATTGCGGTACACCTTAAATTCACCCTTGTCCAAATTGTCGATGTTTTCGCGCATCTTGTCGCGCGTCACAACCAACGAACGGCGTGAAATCTTGCCGATTTCCTTTGCATCCAGTTTGTGACCGAATCGTTGCAGTTCGCCGATGACCTTGTGAAATTCACGCGCCAAATCGTCGGAATGAATTCCGATTCCGGAAACGTCACCACCCTTGTGTTCGTAATAGCGTGCCATCAATCGGTGATTTCCGTCGTTATACGCATGAACGCCTTTCGTGCGTCCTCATTGATGATGCTTTGGATTTTGTACGTGTTGCCACGATACACAATCCGCATTTGTTCGTTCAACCCCGTTTTGTAACGGATGATGAAATCGACCATTTTTGTGGCAACGATTTGATTGCCCTTTTCGCCCTCCGTTCCGCGGCGTTCCTCAACCTTCGCCCAAACATTCGCCAACGTCGAAAAGTCAACGTTGTTTTGTCCGAAGAAATCGTCGGACACGCCACCAATGTTTTGAACGTCCGTCACCACGCATGTCGTTGTTTCGGTTTCGCCGAAATCGTTTGTGACGCGCGTCGTGAATTCCTCAACAAATTCGGACGCGTTTATTTCCGCCGCCGAAAATGTTTGAATCGTGATTCGCTGATCAAGGTCCCCCGGATTCATTAGAACGTGAACACGCGAAATGGGTTCCACAAATACTCGGATGCAGTCGGCAAACGCTTGACCGAATCCACGCGATTTTCGTACATGTCCGCAATCACCAACAACATCCCTTGACGCAATGGTGCAGGGACATCGGATGCGGACGAATAGCCGACAACGTATTCGGCAATTACGGCGTTCACCGTGTCTTTCGTGCTGAACCAACCATCGGTCGAAATGATTCGTGATGGTTGCGAAATCAAATCCGTCCGGTACTTGGACGCATTGATTGTGATTTCATCACCCGCGTCATCGATGTATTTCACGGACGTCACGGAATTGACCGGACCGCGGGACAAATAGATGATGTCCTTATCGGCCGGCGTGTAATCCGGGAACGTGTCATAAAATTCTTCGATCGTCGTAGTCATCAAGATTTGCCGCGTGTATTGTTCGCACAATTCGCGCGCGGCGGAAATCATGATGCCCAATGTGGTGTCGTCGTCACTATGGTCGACGCGCAAAAATTCCTTCACGTCCGTCAACGACAATGGTTCCGCAACCGCAGGGGTGATGATTGAAATGCTCATCGCTTTTCGCCTTTCTTTTTGATAGCACGTTCGGCACGTTGTGCCGCAGGTTTAGCCACGGGAATTGCATGCCCCGCGGCGATGTGTTGTTCCGCAACATCGTTGGGGAGGGATACGCGCTCCCCAATGGGGAACGCGAACCCTTTACCAACAACGTGTTGAATGAATTCAACCTCCATCATCGATTAGGCCATCGTGATGTAACGGAAGGCGGCGTCGTCGATGCTACCCGCGTCGGTGCGCTTGTAGGCGATGAAACCAACCAACAAAGAATCGGCATAACGCTCGTTCAAACGCAACATTTGAACACCACCGGCGTTGCGAACAACGTATTTGTCGAAGTCACCGACAACGATGGGTTTTGCGGTTGTTGCGATGTCGGCCATGTCATTGTTCACGTACGCGGGAACACCAAACACGCGGTCGGGTTCGCCGGCGGCCATTGAAGGAATGAACACGGGGAAATCGTTAGATGAACCAACACCCAGTTTGCGGATGGCGGACATCGTGTTGTCGTTAGCCATCAAAGCGAATTTGGGGCTATTGCGGTACGACTTGTCCACGCTATGGATCAACTCGAGGATTTCGGCGGCCGTGATTGCAGTCGCGGAAGCGGCGGTCAAAGCGGAAGACGCGGCGGTGATCACGCCGGTGGGTTGTGATGAACCGGTACCGGTTGTGAAATGTGCGTTGGTGCCGCGTGCGATACGCTGACCCAATGCGTCAACCAAGAATGAATCGAGGTTGAAGGCGCTATCCTGCAACAACTGGTAGGATACCTTGATAACCTTTGAAGAATAGGTATAGGCACCCAAATTCAAGGCGGCGAAGGTCATGTCAGAAACAACCTCGGCGGAACCCTCGGAAAGGATGGCACCAACAACGGAGGTGTCGTTCACTTTAGGATAGGGCAACGTTGCACCGCTATTGGTGTTCAACACCTGCGCAAGACGCTCGACCTCACCGGTGAATTTCGTTGCAACCGCAAGGGCGTTGCTGAAATCCTCGGGGATCAAATAACCACCATCGGCGTCGGGGGTAGTCAATTGGGGGTCAGTTCCACGAACCTCCAACATCGCTTGGCGCTCCTCGGCGTTCAATGCGCCCATACCACGGCGGAGGTACTTACTGAATGCCTCGCCCTTGTTAACGGCTTGACGTTCTGCAACCTCGGCGCGCTCCTCTTTTTTAGCGGCAAATTCGCGCTTCAATTCCTCGGCACGCTCGATGCGCTCGATTTCGGATTTGATGCTACGAACGTCCATCTCGATGGCGTCGAATTGTTGATTTTCTTCGGCGTTCATTGAACGGCCTTCGGTTTGTGCGTTGGCAACGATTGTGTTCAATTCGTTAACCAATGCGGCGCGTTTTTCGCGCAATTGAATTGAATTCATGATTCAGTTTTCAAGTTTAGTTATTCTCAAAATAAAATCACGAAGGTTCGGCCGTTCAACCTCGCCATCGTGTTGTTCACGTTGGGCAAGCCCGGATGTTGCGGCAGGGTAGGCGGGCAGGACTACCGGTGACACATCAATCAATCGTGAAACCTTTTCAATGATTCGAACGTTTTTGCCGTTGCGTTTTTCCCAACGATCACGTCCGACCAAAAATGCGAACGACGATTGGTTGACATCGCCACGGCGCATCAATTCAATCAAATCGTTTGCGTATGTTGTATTCGGCATTTTCACCTCGTAACCTAAACCCTTTTCGTCTTGCCAAACGCGCAATGTCCCGGACGATGCACGACCCAACAAAAACGAATCGGAATGATTGTAGAATGCGCGAACGTCATCATTCAACACATCATCAAATGCGCCCGGCATGATGTATTCGATGAATCCGCCCAAATCCTCCGATGGTGAATTGAAAACGGCCGCATACCCGCGGACGATTTCGCCATCCAGTTCCGCACGAAATTCCGTTGAACGACGTTCCATCACGGGAACATTGTTGCGGACCTCGGCGTCAAATTTTTCTAATGTTGCGAACAAATGCACAACGTTCAACATTGGTTCGCGTTCCATGTACGCGCCCTCATCGGCGTTGAATTCATAAATGCGAATCAATGCGGCGGGGTTGTCGGGCGTACCCGTTACAACAAAACCCGAATCGGATGACAATTCGCCGTCCGTGTTGATTTCAATGATTCGTCCGTATGCGTACCCGTTGCCGGATTGCCAACGCACGAAATCGCCGATTTCCAGTTCGTCCGGCGCGGCGTTTTCTTCAATCATTGGTTCGTCCGGCGCAACCAAAATACCCACACCATTCAATGCGTCAATCACATCGGTGTTGTTGTCATAGTGACGAACGATGCCCAATTCGGCGATTTTAGCGATTTTGGCGTCGTTATTCCCAACGGCGAACACATTCGTTGTCGCGATGTCATTCGATTCGGCAAACGCCAAAATTTCGGCATCGTCCTCACGCGCTGAAATGATGTAGATTTCCGAACCATCGGTTTGTTCGGCAATCAAGAATTTTTTGCCGTTGTCGGTCGTCAACGTGTCATCATAATCAAATGACACACGTTCACCGGCGGCGCGTTGTTGCGCCTCCTCCAATGCCAGTTCAAATAAAATTGGGTCATGGTCGTTTTCGTCCAACCACATTTGCGCATCCTCAACCGAATACTTTTCCGCATCGAATCGAATCGCCTGCAATTCCGACACGCCCTCCTTGATTCCGTAAATGGCATGTATGCCCTCGCCGAATGCGTCGTTTTCACGGCGGAATTCGTCGAACTGGTCCGGATCAATTAAACGTGCGGCATGTTCACCCGGATACGGGCGTTCCTCCGTGTCGTTCATCTTTTCAATTGTTTGTTCGGCCCAATCACGCATTTCATCGCCACCCCAAGCGGCGTACATGATGGAACCGCAAATTTGGTTTCCGTCACCATCGACGAAATCCCCTTGATCGTATACCTTCGCGCGACAAAAACGAAAACGTGCGTTTCACGATGTCATCCGACAATTCGGCGCGTCCGGCCAATTGACGTGCGCGGAACCAACCGACGGCCGTGCCGCAGTCGCTCCCCTCGGATTCCTTAAAATCCAATGCGCGTTGTGCGTTTTCCGACGCCGCCTTCGGATAATCAGCCCACGCCATTTTTGTCGGGATTATCGGTTGACGCATTGACCATGTTCAATGGTTGTAGATACACATCACCGCCGTCAACGTCGTTCAATGTTTCCATTTTGCGGATGTCGTTCACGGACAACCAACCCCATTGGCGTCCGATGGCATACGCGTCATATCGTGATTTGATGTCACCGCGCAACAAACCCTCCAAATTGAATTGGATGAAATAGGTGTCGCGTTCGTCGTCGCGGAACAACTTGTTGTTCATTTCCTCCTCAATCCGAACCGCCCATGGACGAATCGTGTTGCGGACAAACTGAATTCCCTGCTCCTCGATATTCGCACGCGTCGATGACGCGGACAAATCGCCCAACATATGTGGCGGGATTAGGAAGAACCGCGCAACCTCCTCGGTTTGGAATTTGCGCGACTGAAGGAATTGCGCTTGATCGGGCGGGATGGTCATTTTTTCAAATTTCATTCCCTCCTCTAAAATGGCGGTTTTGTGTGCATTCCCCAAACCGGAATTGGCCGTGTGCCATGAATGCTTCAACCTTTTGTACGCGTCATCAGTCAAACGGCCGGGGTGAACCAAAATTCCCCCGACGTTGGCACCATTGCCAAAGAATTCCGCGCCGAACTGGTTTGCCGCCAAACCAATGCCGAACGTTTCGCGTGCGGCGGCCAATGGCGATTTGCCACGAATACCATCGAAGGACAACCCACAAACGTGAATCATTTCGAAATCCGTGTACACAACCTTTTTGTCGACGTGATAGAATTTTTCCCCATCCACAACCTTGATTTGTACGCGGTCCGGGTGAATAGGAATCAAACGCGTCGGGCGTGCCGATGCGTCGCGTTCGATTGCGGCAAACGCGTTGCCGTGCAAACACAAATACGCCATCAACGTTTCACGGAACACCAACGACGTCATCATCGCGTTCGGATGATGAATCAATTCATCGATTGGATGTGCGTTGGAAATGAAACGCGATTCGCCCTCGCGTTTGTAAACGTTCCACGGCATTGAACCGATCGTTTCGGAAAGAATCCGAACCGCGGCCCAAACGGCCGAAAATTGCATTGCGGAATTTTCGTTGACGGGAACGCCCGTTTTGGACGATTCAAACGCGTCGAACAACCATGATGCCGGTTTGTTCAACGACGTCGATGGATTGTTCGGTGATGCTCGGAACACCGCCCGAACCCGGTCAAACAATGATTGTTGTTCGTTTGCCATGGATATAATTTGCGCGCATCACAAAAATACCGAAAAAACCGAACCATTGTTGCAGGTGTTGAAAACTATTGTCACGGCATTCGGGACGCGTGTCGTTTCTTATTTTTTTTTCCGTCCCCCTATAAGGGGGCGGAAGAAAAAAAAATAAAAACACATCCCGACGACCGCAAACGAATATGTCAATAAATGAAAAGGACCCCCGAAGGGGTCCGTACCAATTAGGGGGTGTCCAACCTATTTCCTCACTTACGCGAACCCCTAATTGATGATTGAACGAATTGTTGCGACATCAATCGTTCCGTATTTTTTGTGAAACCTCAACAACACGCGTTCGGCGTCATTGAATTCGGTTTCGGTTTTTGGATTCATGTACATGTTCCATGCACGGGCCAATTCGGTCAATTCGGTTTTCATGATTGTTTGTGTTTTAAAAAGGGCCGCCGAAGCGGGGATTGAATTTTACAATCCCAAAGCATTCATTTGATATGTATTCAGTTTTTTAAGAAACCAAGGTGCAATGAATTTGGTTTCGTTTGAATAGGTTGATTGAATTAGTGCGCTTTTAGGAATCCACAAGGCAAAAGATTTTTTTGAATCATTCATTTTAACTTGAATGGCCTTTTCGGTTTGATTCAAAACATCAAAGTAATTGATTGCCGTGCCATTTTGATTTGGGATGATGTAAAGGTGATTCATGATCGTTGTTTGTTTGTTTGTTGATGTAAACATACAACAAAATGTTAAATAAACAACACCCGAACACACATTTGACCGAAATCAGATATTTTCATCCTCAAAAACGATAATCAAATGCACGATGTACCCCATCAAATCGAACAACGTGTCCTTCGTTTGATCCGTAACACCGACCGCGGCAATGCGTGATAACTTGTCGTCAATGCGCCCGGAAATCGATTCCATGCGGTCCAGTTTCGAAAATATCCGAACCGGGTTTTGCAATGAATCCCCATAGGTATTGTTTTTTGAAATCAACAAATCCTCCAAACGTTCAATGACGTGTTCAATCTTTTCATTTGTGTGCATGGTGCTTTTTTGAATTGGTGAATGAATAGTATGACGAAAAACGGCGACGGCCGTATTGTTCGACGTGTTGTTGTTCTGCGAATTCATACGATAAAATTTTGCAATTGTATTCCCCGACCAATTGGTTGAACAATTGGTTGAACGATTCGAACGTTGCACGTTCATTTTCAAATGTTTGGTTCATAAAAATCTGATGTCATTGGTTTCGTACACGGAACCGCCCGTGTTGTCATTGTCGTTTGTCATCCATTCACCGACGGCCATGGCCAACGCGACCATTCCGTCAATCTTGTCACCCGATTTCGATTTGACGAATTTGATGTTCATCGCCTCGTCAACCTTCGTTTGAATGTTCGATGCCATCCATCGCAACATCCCGTGACCGCCATGGTGCAATTTCTTTTGTTTGATCATGATTTCCATTTGTTTGATTGGTTGGGACATCGATGCGAATCCCTGCCCGAATGGGTCCATATCAAACCCGGCGTCCATCAATCGTTGAACCAACGCCGATGAATTCCACCGGTCAAACGCGACGGACTTGATGTCAAACATGTCGGCACATTTCGACATCTGCGTGAATATGACGTCGTAATCCGTCGAATTTCCGTCCGTGACGATTAGTTCACCCGCCGCGGCAAACGCGTCGTACGACGCCCCGGTGCGCCCACGGCGTTGATCGACGGCCGCCTGCGATACGAACATCCACGGCAATACCTTCACCGAACCATCATCGCGCGGGAATACCAACACGAACGAACAAACGTCGGACGTTGCGGCGAGGTCCAACCCCCCGAAACATGGTTCGCCCGCCAGTTCCGACAAATCAACGTCGCCGGCGGATGACATCCAATCGGAATCCGTCACCCAACCATCGAACGATGACACCCATTGATTCAAATGCAATTGTTTGAATGCAATTTCCGACGTTGGCAATATACGCGCCTCGGCCGCCATGCGTTCGAAATAGTCCATGCGGACGGACACGCCAAGGTTCGGATTGGCCATGCGCCACGTTTCAACGTCAAACGGGTCGGCGTCCATCGGGGCCTCATAAATGACCGGCAAAAACGTTTTGTCGTCAATGATGCCATCGCGGACCTTTTTGCCGTAGTCGTACAATTCCATGCACAACCCACCGCGGTCAATCCCGGCGGTACTGATTCCCAACACCAATGGTTGCGAACGCGCACCAACCGATGTCGTCAACACCTCCCACAATTCGCGGTTCGGTGCCGAATGCAATTCGTCGTACAACACCGCGTGCGCCGAAAATCCGTGTTTCGTTGATGCGTCCGCGCTAATCGCCTTGATGTATGAATTCGTGCCGTTCAACACAATTGAATTGCGGTATATTTTGCATTTGTCGCGCAACAACGTTGAATTCAAAACCATTTGTTTTTGAACCTCGAAGATTGCGTTCGCCTGCTCCCGATCCGCCGCCGCCACATAGATTTCCGCGCCCGGTTCATTGTCGGCGAATAGCAAATACAACCCAATCGCCGCAATCAAATTCGATTTGCCGTTTTTACGCGGTAGAAACACAAATGATGTGCGGTACTGGCGCAATCCATCCGGACCAATGGTCCCGAACAATTGAATCAAATATTCACGTTGCCATGGTTCCAACAAAAATGGTTTGCCCGACAAATCGCCCTTGACATGCGTGCAAATACGTTCAATGAATTTCACGGCGCGTTCGCCCTTCGTCGTGTCAATCATGACAACAAATCATCAATGTCCTCCACCTGTTCCTTCGCGTCAATCTTCGCCCGCGACGCGGCCGTCAATCCGTATTCCGGCAACATCTTTTTCAACCGATCCCATGCATTTTGCATCATCGACAATTCCGGACGCGGACGAAACATCGTGTCGCCGGCGGGCGTTGTCGTTGCATACGTCGGGCCGTGTTCGCGAATGATGTTCCGCGCCGCAACGTAATCCTCCCACGCATCCGCGAACATCTGCAATGCGTATGCATCCAATTCGGACACGACGCCCAATCCGGCCAGTTTCGCGGAAAGGAATTCAAACGCCTCCTTCGATACCCCAACCAATGGTGTGGGCGGTTGTGGTTGTGTGACGGGCATTTCCATTTTGCCCGCATGGCGGTCCGGTCGAAACGTGTCCGACGCCTTCAACATTTCCGTTGGTTTTCTTTTTCTACCTGCCATAATTAGAACATTGATATTTGATTTTGTGCGACGTCATGCCACGCATCCGCGTTGAACATGATCACGTCGGTCGAATCATTTGATGCCTGCCCAATGTATTCGGTCGCGTAAAATTTTTTGGCTGATTTCATTGTCCACATATTTGAATCGCTCATTGTTTTTAATGATTTTTCGGTCACCGCTTTGTTGTATTTGCTCGTTTGCCTCCATTGACTTGGTGACGAAACCAATTTTTCACCCAAACCGGGATTTGTTGTTTTGATGTACATTTTCATTCCTTCGGCAACATATAACGAGGAAACATAATTCAAAAATTTAAACCCGACGCCAAGACCTTGAAAATCTGGCAACACAACCAAACGGGAAACGCGAAATGCATTTTGAACCCATCCAGAAGGGAATGGTAATATGCCGATGAACGCAACGGGTTTGTCGTTCCACGTAGCGCAAAAACATTTTGCCGCCTTGTTCAATTCCTCGGTCAAATAATGATGTTGTTTGAATACGTTCCAAGTTTCATATCTGCATCGAAATACCTCCAATTCAATTTGCGGTCGACGCCAAAGACAATCGCGTATCTCTACGCGCCCCTTCGTTGGTGAATAAATCCAATTTGGTTGAATCCATTCCATGATATCAAAATGACATGATGCAAGCACAATTCGTTTCCCGGTTCGCTGAATGAATTTTGCAATTGAATTGCTCATTGCCTTTGCGACATCCCGATCAACAACCGATGTGAATTCATCAATCAAAACAATTTCGTCGTTTGATGCTGAACCAATCAACCATGCAATTCGCGCGCGGTCCTGCTCGCCGTTTGATAATGTATGAAACGGACGCAACCATGACGGGACCGACGCCAAACCCATTGATGACAAAATGTTCGCCGCATCTTCGGGTGTTGTGAAATCAAAATTCGAAATCAATGGTTTGGATCCGTCAAACGTCGGCGTTTTGATTTCGCCGAACGTTCGCAACAATGTTGATTTTCCCGTACCGGATCCTCCATAAATGACGCCGATGTTCCATTGTTCCGGCAAATACAAATTGTTTGAAACCCGCGTGACTGATTCGTCACCATTTTGAATATCAAACGCGTCAATTACATAATCGACAAATTTGTCACGTTCAATTTTTGTTTTTAATAATATATCCATGTTCAAACATGTTTTGATACCTTCATTTCGACTTTGCGTGTTCGCTGA
>Ga0255768_10005374_pt1 | contig 12341 bp, 11 predicted proteins | sample 071ome_33_FD_179983 | JGI IMG/M metagenome (GOLD analysis project Ga0255768, IMG submission 179983) | Coastal salt marsh microbial communities from the Groves Creek Marsh, Skidaway Island, Georgia - 071412AT metaG (version 2) | ecosystem: Environmental > Aquatic > Marine > Intertidal zone >...
AGATGCTGCTGAGGTGGGCGCCTTTGTGAAAGCCAATGCCATAGATATCGTAGTGATCGGTCCTGAAGCGCCTTTGGTAGCGGGAGTACACGACGGCTTGAAGACCGATGCAGCCCTATCCGATCTCATCGTTGTAGGTCCTCGTCAGGCGGCGGCAGAGCTTGAGGGCTCCAAAGATTTTGCGAAGGAATTTATGATGCGTCACAACATTCCTACCGCAGCCTACCAAACCTTTACGAAGGACACGTTGGCCGAAGGTCAAGCCTTTTTGGAAACCTTAGATGCACCCTATGTATTGAAGGCAGACGGCCTCGCTGCAGGGAAGGGTGTGTTGATTATTGAAGATCTTGATGAGGCGAAACAAGAGCTTAAGAACATGTTGGTGGATGCCAAGTTTGGGGATGCTTCTTCTCGTGTAGTGATAGAGGAGTTCCTGGCGGGTATTGAGTTCAGCATTTTTGCGTTGACGGACGGTCAAGGCGGATATGTGATCTTACCGGAAGCGAAGGATTACAAAAGAATTGGTGAAGGAGATACTGGATTGAATACCGGTGGTATGGGGGCCGTGAGCCCAGTGCCATTCTTCGACACTGCACTGCGCGAGCGTACGGTTAAGGAAATTATCGATCCGACTATTAAAGGATTGGTTAAAGACAACCTTCCCTACCAAGGTTTTGTCTTCTTTGGATTGATCAATACTAGCAAAGGACCGAAGGTGATTGAATACAATGTCCGCATGGGCGATCCGGAAACGGAAGTGGTGATTCCACGCTTAGAGAGCGACCTTATTGATTTGTTCGTTGCCATGCACGAAGGGACTTTGGACCAAGTAGATCTTCAGGTCAATCCTCAAACCGCTACTACTGTAATGGTCGTGGCGGGTGGCTACCCAGAAGCCTACAAAAAAGGAGATACGATCTCAGGACTGCGTGATTTCGAAGCTACGACGGTCTACCATGCCGGTACCAAGGGTACGGATGAAGTGGTGACGAACGGAGGTCGCGTGATGGCCTTTACCAGCTTTGGTGCGGATAAGGATGAAGCTTTGGCCAAGAGCTATGCTTCTATCGCTGAGGTGAGCTTCGAGGGAATGAACTTTCGCAAGGATATTGGATTTGATTTGTAATTAAGGGGCGAGCGGAGCGAGCCCCCCCAAAAAATACCCATAAACAAAAAGCCCCGGCTCACGCCGGGGCTTTTCATTAAAAGTCTTCGCAATTAAGCTTCGCCGTTTGCTTTGTGTTTTCTCATCTGGATGATCCAGTAAATCAAACCACCGGCAATGATTAGCATAAAGAGTCTGTTCACAGTATCACCTGCGAAAGGAAGTATTTTGAATGTTGCTTGGAAAATATCACCAAGGCCCTCAAAGAAATTTCTTAACATAGCACGAGCGTTTAGAGCCGCTAAAATAAAACAAAAAAGCTGATGCTTCTTAGCTATTTCAGAAAGATTGATGCCTACTCCGGAATCCGCGTGTTTGCTGCGGCTGTGGTCGCATTTGCGGTGCTTTGGTCTGCCGGAATAGCATCTTGGCAAGAGGTGGTGTTGAGCTTTGGATTAGGCGCCCTTTGGCTCTGGTTGTCGTGGACATTGTTACGCGATCGCTGGGTGATTAAGGCAAGTGCATTGCGTTTTATGACCTTTTTAGTGTTGGCGGTGTATTGGAGTGTGGAGTTCGAGATCAGTACACTGTTGTTTTATGTGCTGGTGGTAGAACTGAATTGGCACCTCGCTGAATTCCATAAAAGAAAAGGTTCGGTGCTTTCGGTTTTGAACAGTGGTACATCAACGGCGTTGGCCTCTCTTTGGTTGCCGCAAGAAGCGCTGTATGCTATGGGTACGGTCCTTATGATTTGGTTGGTGAGCGGCGGTGTGAAGATCAAAACGATGCTACAATGGTTGTTGGCTTGGCTCATGATCATGGTGCCGTTGACCTATGTTGTAGCAAGTGAGGGGGCAGAACACATTGCTGTAGTTGATGCTCCTTTGCGGTGGTGGGCCTTGCCAATAGGCTTGTCGGTTCTTGCCATTTTTGAATGGGTACAATCGTATTTGAAAGCGAATCAGACCAATAAGTCACGTGCCGTCGTGGCAGGCCTGTTCATTTCCGCGGGAGGATTCCTCGGCTGGTGGCTGGGCTCTTATTTTGGTACGGCGATCTGTATTTTGGGGTTGAGTTATCATTTGGCCAATGGCCTACGTTATTTTAAGCGTAATAGATTGGCAGAGGTGCTCTTCCTCTTGGTACTTACCTTTGTGCTAATCTCGTACTACGACGTGATTCCTTGGTAAATGAGTACATCACCTTCCATTTTAGTGGTTCGATTGTCCGCCATCGGTGATTTGGTATTGGTGGCACCTGTGGTGGCCCAATTACATCACGAAGGCTACGAAGTTTCTTTGTTGTGTAAGGATGCCTATCGCTCTGTGGCTTTGTGTTTGCCGGGCGTGGCGGAGGTATACTCTTGGGAGAAGGATAGGGTGAAGATGGGAGCACAAGGGTCCAATTTCACCGCAGTGCTAGATTTACAAGGAACCGCAAAATCAAAGCGATGGACGCGCGGATTGAAGACGAAGGTCTTGACCTATGAGAAGCCATATCTACGTCGTGCGTTGTTACTGGCGTTTGGCCATAGGTTCGCGCTGGAACCTGTGGTCAGTCGATATTTTAAGGCGGCGCAGCCTTTGTTGAAGCGTGATGTGGAGGCGTCGGCGGAATTGGTCCTACCAAAAACAACATTAACCTTGCCGGAAGGGCCCTATATCGCGGTGGTGATCGGAGGAACCTATGCCGGGAAGCGATTGAATTACGACCAGTGGCGTTCGGCCATCCGTGACCTCTTGAAATTAGGGTTGCCCATCGCCTTGGTGGGGGGACCTGAAGAGGCGGGCATCGGGGAAAGCTTGGAGCAGCCTTTGGGTTCTGGGGTGACCAATTATTGCGGAACCACCACCATCATCGAAGGCATGGCAGTGGTCAAAGATGCCGCCTTGGTCATCAGTGGAGATACGGGCTTCATGCACGCGGCGGCAAATTTCAAGCGTCCGCTCATCAGTCTCTGGGGCGCGACGCACCCGAGTTTAGGCTTTGCGCCATGGCCACAATACTTGGCCCAAAGCCAAATCATTACCAATGGTCGCTCACCCATCAGCAAGCACGGAAAGGTGCACTGGTGGCAGCGCAATCCCATGAAAAAATTCCCTGTAGAGGAAATCGCCCCTATTGCTCAGCAGATGCTGAAGGATAGAACAACGCCTTGAGTTCGGTGGCATCGCTAGGGTCCATTTTTCCTGCGATAATTAAGGCTAATTGGCGTCTGCGCAAGGCTGCCGCATAGCGCTCTTTTTCAAGCTCAGTTTCTGGAGAAATACTTGGGATTTTCACAGGGCGTCCCAACCCATCCACGGCTACAAATGTGAAGATGCCTTCGTTTGCTTTCACGCGGGGTTCACCCGGACCTTTCGACTCCAAATACACATCGGCGATGACTTCCATAGAGGAAGAAAAAGCGCGGCTCACCTTCGCTTCAATGGTCACAATGGCGCCGTGGGGGATAGGGTTTTTGAAAGCTACATTGTTGATGGTAGATGTGACCACAGTTTCCTTACAATGGCGGTGTGCGGCAATGGCACAACAGCGGTCCATCCAACTCAAAAGCTGTCCTCCGAAAAGGTTGTTCAACGTATTCGTGTCGTTCGGCAAAACGATTTGAGTCATTACCGAAAGACTGTCCTTAGGAGTTTTTCCTTGTGCCATGAGGGTCCAATTTTATTACCACAAAGGTAGGGGATGCGCCGCAGGGGATGCCTTTTAGTAGGCGTAAATCCAAGCGTGTTGGTTGATGCTTCCTTGGATCTGAGCAAGATCTTGTTTCGCTGCCTCTCTCGAGAGGTAATTTCCAATGCCCACCTTCATCAAAGATCCGGGTAGAATGCTCACATCCATGCCCTCAGCTTTCAATTCCGTGGCCAATGTAGTGGCATTATCTTCCATCTTAAAAGAACCCACCACGATGTAGTACTTCGTCGTAGCCGTTGCCTTGCGCACTACTGTCGGCGTTTGCGCCGGCGTACTTACCACCGCTTCAACTTCTTCCTCGGCCGGGGTTTCTATGATGCTTGGAGCAGCAGGTTGACGATCGCTGTGGTCCAATTCTATGCCGCGTCCTGGCGCAAACCATCCTGCCATCTCAGTACGAAGATCGCTCTGGTACACGCCCAAGGTAACCAAGGCGGTGATGGCAGCGGCAACGGCTGCTTTGCGCCATAGCTTTAGTCCTTCTGAGCGTTGCTCGGTCACCATCTTTAAACTCGCAGCAACTTTCGTCTCGAGCGCACTAGGTTCGTTCAATGCGTGCAACATCACCGTAGAGAATCCAAAAGAGTGGTGGTCGAACTGATTGTTCTTCTCTGCCACGAAGGCGCCGTTCTTTCTGAAAGACCCCAGTCCTTGCAACAACAAGATGCTGCCAGAATCCAAGGTACTCTGCCACTGGTTTACCTTGCGGGCGATCCAGCTTTCGGCCATCTCCATGGTGCAGCGCATTTGCTTCATCACGGCCGGCAACAATGAGTTTTCGGTGGTGGTATTCGAAGGAGTGAATCCAACATACTTCCCTCTTGGGAAAGCTGTATTTGTTACAGCATCCCAACGGGCCGGTTTTTCCATGAGGTAGAACGTGCCCCACGAAGGGATTTGCACGCGTCCGCGCTCAGAAAGTCGTTGTATGATGATGGACTCGATTTGCATTACTTACAAATTTGCAAAAAGTGTGGATAACTCCTTTTTATTACCTCGCGCAAGGAGTGTAGTTTTTATACACAACCTGTTAATAACCTTGTGCCATGAAACCCTTATTGTGCCTGCATTTCTTTCGTTCGGCAACTAATGCAAAGAAGAAGCTATGGATTGCCACCTTGCCTCCTGAATTCTTAACTCTTGAAAATCAATTTGAAAAGGCCCTGCTTGCGGCCTTTCCTGCGCCGCGTGATTGGGAACGTGCCCAGCAATTGGCCCATGCCGAAACCTGCAATGCCCAGCGGGAAGGGTATTTGATAACTTGTTTCAACGAGCCGCATTATCCATCCATGCTCAAGGAACTCCCGGACCCGCCAATGGCCCTTATGGGCCGGGGCCGCTGGCCCCTTTTCAAAATTCCCCTCGCAGTCGTCGGCACCCGCAAGCCCACGCAATACGGCCTTCGTGCGGCTCGAGAGCTGACCACCCACCTGAGCGAATACCCCATAAATTTTACGAGTGGTCTTGCCCTGGGCATCGATGCGGCGGTTCATCAGGCGGCACTGGATGTGGGCGCCACGACCACCGCCTTCCTTGCCGGAGGGATGAACCATTTCACCCCGCGCCGGCATTTGAACCTCGCCAGGGAATTGGTCGAGGGCGGTGGGGGGTATTTCACAGAACAACCCTTTTCGCAGCAGCCGGAACGGCACACGTTTCCCGTGCGCAACAGGCTCATCGCTGGGGCGAGTTTGGCGACGCTGGTGTTGGAGGCTGCGCGAAAGAGTGGCGCCCTGATCACCGCCAACCAAGCGTTCCATTATGGGAGGGAGGTTTTTGCCTTGCCGGGCGCGACAAACATGCCTATGAGTGAGGGGCCTAACGCGTTGATTGCCGACGAGATGGCCAGTGCGGTGGTGCGTTGGGAGGACTTTGCACCGCGTTTTTATCCGATGTGGCGAAAAAATGACGGGATTTTGGGCGAGGCCGAGGTCTTGGAGGCAGAGATCTTGAGCTTATTTCCGCACGGAAGGAGGGTAAAATTGGACCATATTTCTTACCGATTAAACCAACAAAAGTCCAGTGTTTATAAGGGTTTGAATACCCTCATGCAATTGGGTTACATAGAACGCGTCGGGGCGCAAACCTATTGTCGGAAAACTGTGCGTTAATGTGATTCACAAGTTCAGTTTTGTTCTACATTTGCTATGAAAACCTATCAATACATACAGACAAAATGTCGAGCCAGTACCAAGGCCTCATCGATGCATTTGTTGCAAAGGTCGAAGCCGCCAACCCAAACGAGCCTGAATTTATGCAGGCGGTACAGGAAGTTGCAGAATCTGTAATTCCCTTCATCGAAAACAATCCGAAATACAAAGGAAAAAGCTTACTCGAGCGTATCGTGGAGCCGGAACGTACCATTATGTTCCGAGTGCCATGGACCGACGACGCAGGCAATGTACATGTCAACAAAGGATACCGCGTGGAATTCAACAGCGCTATCGGCCCCTACAAAGGAGGCTTGCGTTTCCACCCGACCGTAAACTTGAGCGTGTTGAAATTCTTGGGCTTCGAGCAAATCTTTAAAAACGCCTTGACCACATTGCCTATGGGCGGTGGTAAGGGTGGATCGAACTTTGATCCCAAAGGCAAGTCGGATGCTGAAGTAATGCGTTTCTGCCAGAGCTTCATGACCGAATTGTCCCGCCATATTGGGGCGGACACGGACGTTCCTGCCGGTGATATCGGTGTAGGTGCACGTGAGATCGGCTTCATGTTCGGACAGTACAAGCGCATTCGCAACGAGTTCACGGGAGTGTTGACCGGAAAAAGCTTGTCGTGGGGTGGATCGTTGATCCGTCCAGAGGCGACCGGTTACGGAACGGTATACTTTACTCGTGAAATGTTGGCCACTAAGGGGGAGAGCTTTAGCGGCAAGCGCGTGGTGATCTCTGGTTCAGGTAATGTGGCCCAATTCGCTGCTGAGAAAGTAATGGAACTCGGTGGAGCGGTATTGACCATGAGCGATTCCTCAGGACATATCGTGTGCGAGGGCGGAATGAGCCGTGAGCAATTGGATTTTGTGATGGAGTTGAAGAACGTACGTCGCGGACGTATTTCTGAGGCTGCCGATGCATTTTCAAACATTACGTTCCACGAAGGCACGCCTTGGGGAGTGAAGTGTGATGTGGCCCTACCGTGTGCGACTCAAAACGAATTGAAGGGCGATGATGCCCAGAAATTGGTCGCTAATGGGGTAATGGCGCTTGGCGAAGGTGCCAACATGCCGTGTACGCCGGAAGCTGTCGAGCACTTCCAGAGCAATGGAGTGTTATTTTCGCCAGGTAAGGCGTCGAACGCCGGTGGTGTGGCTACTTCAGGTTTGGAGATGAGCCAGAACAGCCTTCGCATGAGCTGGACTCGTGAAGAGGTAGACGGTCACTTGGGCCGAATTATGACAGATATCCACGCGTCGTGTGTGAAATATGGAACCAAAGATGATGGTTCTGTGGATTACGTGCAAGGCGCAAACATCGCAGGATTTGTGAAGGTGGCGGATGCCATGCTAGATCAAGGTGTGGTGTAAGGAGGACCAATTTTTTTAAAATGCTACGGGCGCCCAGCGGGCGCCCGTTCTTTTTTCAATCAATCCTAAAAGCCTACGTGCCCAGCCACCAACGCTGAACTTCGTCGATACAGCCCTGCTGATGGGTGATGTGTCCCATATGTCCCGAGGGCGAGGTATAGCGGTAGTTCACTCCTGTTGCCAAGGACCATTTTTCTACACTATCAAAGGGAATCACGGTATCCAATTTTCCTGCAAACACCCCCACGGGGACGGTGCCTCTTTCGAGGATGTGTGTGCGGTCTTTCCTGATTTTCATGCCTTGAATAGCGGCTACAATTCCCTCCACCGGCATCTCGAGACTTTGATCGATTTGGCGGTGAATGGCAGGCTGGAAGGCCGCACGCATAGTCGCATCAAAGAGTTGAGGGATGGACGCGCGAATGAAGGCATTGTGATTTTGTTGGACCAATGCCGCTGCCTTTTCCCTCATCACCTGACGCGCAGGAGAATCGGCCAGTGGGGTAGAGAAAAACAACCCCAATTGCTCGAGCTTTTCCGGGTGCGTTTCAGCATATGCTAAGGCGACATATCCGCCCATGCTGTGGCCTAATAGATGGAAGGTGGGGAGCTGGCAAAATTGGACCACTGCATCCACCCCCTCGGCCATCAACTCCATCGTGTGCACCGCGGCGAAAGAATCGCTCTGTCCATGACCCGGCAAATCAATCAAGAGCACGGGCCCATGGGTGTTCCAAGCATGCGACAATCCGTCCCACATGCGAGAATCTTCTAAGAATCCGTGCAGCAACACCAAAGGCTTGTGCGCCGGATTACCGTGCAGCCATTGGTAGTGTAATTGACCGTTTTTAAAAGGTAATAGGGCCATTATTGGGCCATGAATGCCTCAATTTCTTCAACTGTCTTAGGGATGGCACGCGTCAAGTTTTCATGACCGTTTTTGGTGATCACTATATCGTCTTCGATGCGAATGCCTAATCCTTCTTCAGGGATGTAAATGCCCGGCTCCACAGTGAATACCATACCTTCTTCCACGGGAATGGTCCACAAACCATAGTCGTGAACGTCCAAGCCGAGGTAGTGACTGGTACCGTGCATGAAGTATTTCTTATACGCTGGCCACGCAGGATCTTCGTTGGCTACATCTTCTGCGGTTATCAAACCGAGTTTCAATAGTTCTTGGGTCATTAGATCGCCCACTTTTTTATGGTAATCGTCCAACTTAACGCCCGGGCGTAGTAAAGCGATGGCGCCTTCGTGAACGCTCAAAACGGCATTATATACTTCAGCTTGACGGGCTGTGAATTTTCCGTTGACCGGGTAACAGCGCGTTACATCACAAGTGTAGTTTCCATACTCTGCGCCCACATCAAAGAGTACGAGGTCTCCGTCCTTACATTGATCGTTGTTTTCGATGTAGTGCAAAACGTTGGCGTTATTTCCAGCTGCGATAATGGGAGTATAGGCGAAGCCGCGGCTGCGGTTCATTAAGAATTCGTGCATGAATTCAGCCTCTAATTCGTATTCCCAAACCCCAGGCTTCAAGAATTTCAAAATGCGCTCGTAACCCTTGATAGTGACGGCAGCTGCTTCACGCATGACTACCAATTCCTTTTCGCTCTTCGTGCCGCGCACTCTATGAAGTATAGGTTGGCTGCGCTCAAATTCGTGGGCGTGGTATTTTTCCTTGATCCACTTATTCATGCGGTCTTGACGCAATTCTGTTTCCACGTGAGCTCGGAGGTGTTCATTACCGTTGAGGTAAATGCGTTCTGCATTCACAGCCATTTCATTGAACACACGCTCAAATTCCGACAACCAGAAAACGGTTCTAATACCGCTAATGTCGAAGGCTTCTTCTTTGGTGAACTTGGCCCCTTCCCAAACCGCAATGAGGTCGTTGGTTTCTTTCAAGAAGAGAACTTCTCGAAGACTGTCTTTGTGTGCATCTGGGAACAATACCAAAATACTTTCTTCTTGATCGGCTCCGCTTAAATACAGAATATCACTGTGTTGTTTGAAGGGTAAATGAGCATCTGCACTGGTGGGGTACATGTCGTTAGAAGTGAAGATGGCCAAGGAATTTGGCTTCATCATTCCGGTGAACTTAGCTCTGTTTTCGATGAAAATGTCGCGATCAAGTTGATGGTATCTCATGATAGGGTCTGACTATATTAATTTAGAATAGTTCTATTGTGATTTATACTACTTCATTAGCTCAAACAAAAGTCTGTGCCGTAAATTTGACATGCTAAAATTAGGCTATTAAACTTTAAAATCGCTTATGGCATCAACTTCTAAAGGTCTTTTCGGTTCTTCCCTATCTCGTAAGTACTGGATGGCCGCTACTGGATTGTTTTTGTGTACGTTCTTGGTTGGACACTTATTGGGTAACCTTCAACTTATTTTTATCCAAGGAGAAGAGGGTCGACAGGCGTTCAATGAATATGCGCTGTTCATGACAACATTCCCTGTGATTAGGGTTCTGTCAATTCTGACAATGATCTCTATCATCCTACATGCAGTGGATGGAATTATGTTGGCACGTCAAAACCGTGCCGCACGACCCGTTCGCTATGTAAAAGAAAATCAAGCAGCCAACGCTTCTTGGGCTTCTAGAAAGATGGCGCTACTTGGTTTTGTAACTCTATTCTTCATTATTATTCATTTGAGAAGCTTTTGGTGGAAAATGAAATTTGGCTCAGTGCCAACTTACACGTTTGACGGTGTGGAATACAAAGACCTTTGGACGATCACAGTAACTGCGTTTGAACAATGGTGGTACACTGCTTTCTACGTAGTTGCTCTAATAGGTTTGGCACTTCACTTGAGCCACGGTGCGCAGAGCGCGTTCCAAACTCTTGGTGTAAATCATCCAAAATATACACCGCTGATCCAAAAAGTGATGACTGCTTTTGCATGGTTGATTCCTGCAGGCTTCATCGCTGTAGCGGTATTCCTATTCGTTGTTCAACCAGGTCAAGCACTATAATTCTCTTACTATGGCATTAGATTCTAAGATTCCAGCAGGCCCATTAGGCGAGAAGTGGACAAAACATAAAGGCGAGATTCCATTGGTATCGCCTGCAAACAAAAGATTAATTGATGTAATCGTAGTAGGTACCGGTCTAGCCGGTTCTTCTGCAGCAGCTTCATTGGCTGAGATGGGTTACAACGTGAAAGCATTCTGTTTCCAGGATTCACCGCGTCGTGCACACTCTATCGCAGCACAAGGGGGGATCAACGCAGCGAAAAACTACCAGAACGATGGGGATTCAGTGTACCGTCTGTTCTACGATACGATCAAAGGTGGAGATTACCGTTCAAGAGAAGCCAACGTTCACCGTTTGGCTGAGGTAAGCCGCAATATTATTGACCAGTGTGTCGCTCAAGGTGTTCCTTTTGCACGCGATTACGGTGGTTTGCTAGACAACCGTTCTTTCGGTGGTGTACAGGTAAGCCGTACGTTCTATGCTAAAGGTCAAACAGGCCAGCAGTTGTTGTTGGGTGCTTACTCTGCATTGAACCGTCAGATTGCAAAGGGTCGTGTGAAAATGTATGCGCGTCACGAAATGCAAGAGCTTGTTGTAGTAGACGGCAAGGCGCGCGGTATCATCGCAAAGAACTTGGTAACAGGAGAGTTCGAGCGCCACAGTGCTCACGCTGTACTACTTTGTACGGGTGGTTACGGAAACGTTTTCTTCCTTTCTACAAACGCGATGGGATCAAACGTAACTGCTGCATGGAAAGCGCACCGCAAAGGCGCCTACATGGCAAACCCATGTTTCACACAGATTCACCCAACTTGTATTCCAGTAAGTGGTGATAACCAAAGTAAACTGACGCTGATGTCAGAATCTTTGCGTAACGATGGTCGTATTTGGGTTCCTGCGAAAAAGGAAGATGCAGAAGCCATCCGCACAGGTAAACTACACCCGAACGATATCGCTGAAGAAAACAGAGATTACTACCTCGAGCGTCGTTACCCGGCCTTTGGGAACCTCGTACCTCGTGATGTTGCCTCGCGTGCAGCGAAAGAGCGTTGTGATGCAGGCTACGGTGTCAACAAAACAGGTGAGGCAGTTTATCTAGATTTCGCAGCGGCAATTGTTCGTTACGGAAAAGAGGAAGCACTCGTAAAAGGGGTGAACAATCCTTCTGATGCAGATATCAAAGCATTGGGTGAGAAAGTGGTAGAAGCCAAATACGGTAACCTCTTCCAGATGTACGAGAAGATTACGGCATCTAACCCGTATAAGGAGCCTATGATGATTTACCCAGCAGTACACTACACGATGGGTGGCCTTTGGGTAGATTATAATTTGATGACTACTGTACCGGGTTGTTTTGCCTTGGGTGAGGCAAACTTCTCTGACCACGGTGCGAACCGTCTAGGTGCATCTGCATTGATGCAAGGTCTTGCCGACGGATACTTCGTAGCACCTTATACCGTGGGAGAGTTCCTGAGCAAAGATATCCGTACTGGAAAGATCTCTACAGATTCTCCAGAATTTGAAGCGGCGGAACAAGCGGTACGTGAGCGCACGGAGAAGTTCATTAATAATAACGGTACCAAATCTGTTGACTTCTTCCACAAGCGTCTAGGTAAGATCATGTGGAACGAGGTAGGTATGGCTCGTAACGAAAAAGGGTTGAAGCAAGCCATTGCTGATATCCAAGCATTGCGCGAAGAATTCTATGCAGATGTGCGTGTTCTAGGTTCTGCTAATGGCATGAACCCTGAGCTGGATAAAGCCGGCCGTGTAGCAGACCTTATCGAACTAGGCGAGTTGATGGCGAAAGATGCTCTAGAGCGTAACGAGAGCTGTGGAGGTCACTTCCGCGAAGAGTACCAAAGCGAAGAAGGGGAAGCCCTTCGTGATGACGAAAACTTCACTTTCGTAAGTGCATGGGAGTTCACAGGAGTCCCTGCCGAAGCGAAGTTGCACAAAGAAGAGTTGACTTTCGAGAATGTTGAATTGAAGACACGTTCTTACAAATAATTCAGAC
>Ga0255768_10005378_pt1 | contig 12336 bp, 13 predicted proteins | sample 071ome_33_FD_179983 | JGI IMG/M metagenome (GOLD analysis project Ga0255768, IMG submission 179983) | Coastal salt marsh microbial communities from the Groves Creek Marsh, Skidaway Island, Georgia - 071412AT metaG (version 2) | ecosystem: Environmental > Aquatic > Marine > Intertidal zone >...
TATAGTTCAAAATGAAATAAAATGATATATTATATTTATATTTAATTGATAAGGAATGTTGCCTGTGAAAACTAAAATATTAACCATAATCGCATTTTGTCTTGCCATTGCCTCTTGTGGAGGTGGCGGTGGATCAGCATCAAGTTCCTCTGTTTCACTAGCAACTGATGGCCCAGGTATGCCAAGCGGTGTGAGTGTCCTTCCATCAGTCAATTAGGAGAGTCGATATGTTTAGAAAACTCTATTTAGTTGTCATAAGTTTTTTATTTACATCTAATGTTGCTTTGGCAGCTTTTGATGATGCAGGCACTGATTATTCTGTTGCTAAAGCTGCTGCAGACGCCGTAAAGCCATACACATCTGATGCATCTAATGAGGTGGTCGGTCTGGCAGATACGATGGCCTGTCTGATGAAAAATAGTGGTGTCGGACTTGAGGGTTATGCCAACAAAACATGGGTTGCCTATGTGAATGAACAGACTTGTGACGTATCTGATTCTAACGGAGCGACCACCTATGCTAAGATGACCGTTGTCAGTGAGATGGCAACCGGTGGCACGCAAGACTTGTCTGTGTGGGCTGAATTTAGTAGTGGGGAACATTACATCGTAGCTGCGCAAGTAAGCTCTGGACCTGATGAAACCCCACCCTGGGGACTTTGGAATTTTCGCTTCTATCAAGCAGGTCTAAATGCAAGTAGCTTATCTGGATTTTCAGAGGATTCTACCCCTTTTTACGGATATGCCTCAGTTGAGGTAGATGGAAATGATATTAAAGTGATTTCTTCCGAATATGAGTCTAGTGGGGATTGGGGTGTCCGTGCTAAGGTCATCGCTGGTAATGGCTCTGAAGATGATATCTCATTTGTGGGTTATATTCAAGATAATGGCTCGGAGTCTTACTCGACGGGCAAAACCAGTGCCTCTGCAGCTTATACTGCTAACATAGATTCGAGTGATGCTATTGATACCACAAATGCATCATGTAAGGCACGTGATGAGGTTTGGGAAACTAATTGGCGCCATAAGCTTTATTATGCGACAAATGGTGTGGAATATTCACTCGCTCGTCCTGGCTTTGAATTCACCGACCTTACCAATAGTGGAAATGGTAATATCTCAGCCGATGGCTTTTGGCTATCTGGTGAGCCTCGTGCCACCTGGGACAGTGTTGCTGACCGTTCTATTTCGATACAAGAGCGATATGGGGACCTAAACACCTATACTCTCAAACTTGGTCATGGCAGACTTAATAAAATCACCTGGGGAGGAACTGCCTTTAACAGCAATCATATGTTCCAGATATGGGCACAAGATAGTAGTAATAACTGGGATGAGTATGATGTGAAATGGGATGCTACTAATAAAAAATTTGTTCTCTTCAGCAATGGAAATAATGCATCTGAAGTGAATGATCTGGTCGAAGATTATCTCAACAATAGTTATGATGTTTGGATGTATAACAGAACCGAAAGTGAAAGTTATAAGATGGTTAGAGACGCTGCCTCTTCAGACACCTTTAGCAATACTGGATATCCATATTCTCTTTATGCACAAAAGCGCACACGAGTTGATGGTAGTGAAAACCCAAAAATAGCTGAAAATACATCAGTCACTAAATTTGCATGTACTAATGGATGTTACAGTCATAGCGTCTTACCTGTAAGCATTTCTGACTTTAATAGCGCTTCCCCAGTGCAAGACTGGTCAGGCACAGCTTTTACGTATTTCTTTGTGCCTACCGTGGATGTGGATGATTCATTCACAGATTATCTCCCTGGCACTTTGTATGCTGATAATACAAGTTCTGGAACAGTGGGTGAACTGGATAGTAATGACAAGCCGGTCATGTTTAATTTCTATAAACCTTGGCCTGAAGATGGAAACTACTATGAATTTGGTAGTTCATCCGGTGTTACAGCAAGTAACACGAATCACTGGATGGGCATGAGACTCTACCGCATGGACGAATCTAATGCGAGTTGTGATACAGCTAGCGAAATTGCTACTGATTCCTCATGCCGTACAACCTCATATCGATGGGAAACCGGTCCTAATATTTGGGATATGGGCACCTTCTTGGTGGATTCAGATGGAAGTCCATACCCATTGACACAGCCTGTTAACTTAACCGTCACCTATGATCAATCAAAAGATAAAAATGCTACTGTTGCTGGAGATCAGCAAAATCCGAGCGATCTAGGTGACTTTAGAGTTCTTATACCTAATGGCTATTGGAACCCTCTCTCAAATTCACAATGTACTACGTCTGCTGGTTGTGAGGATACATTCTCTTTGGAGGATCTCGATGGACAAACCTTAGTCACCCGTTGGGATGGACGGGAGTTTGATTGTGGCGGTAACTGTACAAAAGATGCCAACTCTAATTCATGGATTCGCTTTGTCAATCCTAAAGATGGGCAACTTCGTTTTAGTGATGGAGAGAACGAGTTTGTCACGGTTGCGCCTGAGGCGGATGAGACGCTCATTTCATATGCTGACAATTCAAACTGTAGCACTGATGGTATAGTAATTTCTTCAGTGATGTCAGGTCTTGGACGTTCTGATATCCCAGAGCCCTTGGATCAGGCCAATTATCCAATGCCTACAGCAACATTCGATGATATTCCAACCGGTGTTGATACCACTTGTGTTGTAAGAGATGGCGTTGAAATATGTAATAACTAGCAAATAGTTAAAAATAAAAAAACCCCGCTTATGCGGGGTTTTTTATGTCCTTAAAATATAAAACTAATAGATAATTTAAATGCACCCTCTGGCTTTCTTGAAAAATCTGCTTTTCGAATTGACAACCCACTAATCTGTGCAGCATTAAACAAAGTCGAACGCATTTGTATGTGATTTTCTACATTGGCTTCTATGACAACACCCACATCACTTAAAGTTTTCTGGCTTAATGCACTTTGTTGAAGTCCTAGCTGAGCAGAGAGGAAAGGTATAAGCTCATTATTCACACGTGCGTCTATAACATCAGGTGTATTTAGTATTTTGACTACCTGGTTTGCGCCAAATGACACAAAGCCTGATGCAAGAAGAGCGCCAAAAGAGAGTATGAAGAGCTTTCTTAAGACCATATCACTTGCCCTCCGGAAGAGAAAACGACAATGAATGATCCTTTTCAGAATAGACGCCCATCTGAGATCTTGGCACTGCAAGGGGATCAAGATTTAATCGTGCCTTCCCTGATGAAAAATCAAATGTGCCACTATTAGACATGGCAAGATTCTCAGAAATCAAGATATTTTCATCAATCCAATTAATAACTTTTTGCTGAGACTGAAGATCAAAGCTGGGGTCTTTAACTTGATCCTCCTCACCAGAAAAATAAAAACCCAACATAAGCCCAACCACAGCCGCTATTCCTATGAAGCGGTATGCATTATTTCTTGATACCGGCTTATCCAGAATATGTCCATTCATCAAGGATGAGATAACCATTGAATCTGAGGACAACTTTAAACCTACTAAGTCCAAATTGGACTCACTATCGGTATCAGTAACATGAGGTAATTCTGTAGAAGAGTCATAGCTCCAGCACATCTCACTGTCTTTAATAAGGACGGGGTAATTCCTTGCTCGTAGCGCTTGGGGTTCTAATAATACAGGCAGCCATCGACTGAGCCCAAGCCTATTAATAGCGGAATCAAGGGCTTCACGTTTGGTCCATACCTGAGAAATAGTCTGGCCAATAATACTGGCAGGCATCCACACAAAGGACTCAGGTGGTAGTGCCCGCTTTTGAGAAAAGATAAAGGCGCTTAAATCTGGGGAATTGCTAGATATAATCTCAACACTATCCCAGCCACACAAACCGGTGCTTATTAGAATAGTATCTATTTCTTCTAAATAGATAGTGGGGACTTTTCCCACCAAGCCATCATAAAGTTTTGATACAAAAGAACCGTCTCTCAACTGGTAAATTTCACAGCGTTTACGAGGCAATAGTCTCAGTACTTTTTCCATCACTTATTTATCAAAAATCATGAATTCACGCTCAACCAAAGAAATCGACTTACCTCGTTCTGAGCGAAAGGTTAGAGAGCCCATTTCATTTGCTTCATTAAGTTTGACATGATAAAGCTGCATGTATTTTCCAGCATTTAGACTACCGGCTAGATCTTTGGCTAATTTGGGATTACTTTTCATTGCCTTTAGCAATTCAATTCTAAGATTTGTTTTAAGTTTACCAGATTCATAAGATTGAATATTGTCTTGAATGACTGCAGCTACGGATGTGTTAACACTTAAAAATGCTGCCAGGTGTTCGATATGCATTTGAGCAACTTGAGGTCTAAGCTTGAGATGATCAAATCTAAAATACTCTTTAATTTTATCCAAAAAATCCGTTGCGTATTTTTCACTTAAGCAAGAATCTAGTGAAAAACACTTCTCAGATTGCTCCAATAGGTCTTTCATTAATATTGAGAAATCCTCCCTTCTTTCAGATAATCGATAAACTCTTAAGAATGCTTGATAAACAGAATGAGATTCACTCATCAGTTTTTTATCTCGCATATTAATTAAATATCTTAGATTTAACTTCTTATCTGCTGACTGGCCTTTTTGACGCTTTGCCAGTGAAATACGTTTAGAGATATGTTGTGCTTTTTTATTTGCTTTTTGAGCTAACTCGACAGTATTAATCACTTCATCAATTTGAGTTAAAGAGATAGTCATTGATACAGAGATAGCAGATAACGTGATTAATAAAGCAATCGTCACAAACCCTCTCATTGGATTCTCCCTAGTATGACACGATATGACTCATTACCATTTTTAATTGTCAGTTTTAGAGTATTACCAAGAAAATTAATTTCATGCATTTCACCTTTAGGCATGTCTAGGTTTGTCATTTTTACCCAAGGCTCCAACAAATCACTCTTACCACCTAGAGTAGACTTACGGTATAAAGCATCTGCCTCTATACGCCACTGAGTTTTTGATGGCAGCAGTGTATCTGCAGCTGAAGTATAGACAGGCTTAACCAACTCAATAATGAAACCATTATTTGTTTTTTCCCATAAGTAAGGAGCCTGGAGGTAAGCCGACTGCGCGTCTAACTGCATGACCATTAATGCCTCTTCAAAGGCAATTATTGAATCTAATTTATCTTTAACTTTAGTTTCCATAGTTCTTGAATTTACATACAAAGATTGAACACCGATCATGACTATTGAAATCACAAGTATTGAAACTAAAGCCTCTAGAAGTGTGAAACCTGCCCTGTGTCTCATTTATCTGAATGCCTCTAAAGTAATATTGGTTATTTTTGCACTATCATCTAAAAATTGAAGATATACCCCATTTTTATCTCTAATCAGTTTGGATTTTTTTACTGAAAGGTTCTCTGAAATTAGATAATCATCATGAGGAAGTAATGCCAAGTAATTTCGCTTTATTCTCTCTTTAGCTAAACTTGTCTCAGCCCTGCTTAGGTGATTAACTGATGAAGATATCGCCTTTGTCACCAGAGTAGCGGTAATTCCCAGAAGCATAAGGGCAACAAGCGTATCAACAAGAAGGAAACCTTTGCACTTCATTTTTGACAGCTAGATATCAAAACATAACCTCCAGCATTAATTTCTGCTGTTCTGACACAATCTTCAATAATAGATTCTAAAGCTATCGGTTCCTTTGAAGGAGATAGCACTTGTTTTACAACAGCATGTTGAATTTCTTCTTCAAAAGAGGATCTAAATTCATTATTGGGGGAATCGCTATCTAGCATTAGGGTTAAATTGAGAAGCAATACTCCGAGTATCGCCAGGGTAACAAGGATCTCCATTAAGGTGAAGCCCTTCATCACTTCTTACGAACCGACTCCGTTACGTCATCTTTCGTCCCAAATTTTTTATCCACTCCAGCAGAAACTATTATCAATTCGCCTGAGCTCAATTCACGTAATTCATAAGGCAATCCCCATGGATCAATTGGTTGATCGGCTAGATACAAGTTACCTTTAGCGTCTCCTTTGTATAGGATATCTAGTCCAGCAGCAACATTCGGAAAGTCTTGATGATCCAAATAATAAAGATGAAGTGCATTTTTGATAGTCTTAAGCTCTGCTGAGACTTCAAGGTTTCTCGCTTTATCGGGATGACTTAATAACTGGGGAGCTATAAAAGACATCAAGATACCAATTAAGGTTAGAATCACGAGAATTTCAAGAAGAGTGAATCCCTTATATCTATAGGTCATTGGTTTATCACCTGTGTCATTTCCATAATTGGAGAGAGAATCGCAAATGCAAAAACTGCAACCATACCGCCAACCAATAAAATTAAAATTGGGCCCATAAATTGTTTCATGCGTTCTGCTTTATCACGAGACTTTTGATTTCTTAACTTTACGAGCTTTTCTAGACTATTCTTCAAGCCTTGTTCATTCGCCCCAAGACATAGAAGTTCGTACTCTTCTTCTGTGATGATACCATTGCCTCTGAGAACAATTGCTAAATCTTTACCCTCACGCAATTCATCACTTATGGATAAAGATGGCATTGAAATAACCCCTAAAAAATGACTTTTTGTCATCTCTTCAGCAATGGTTGAAGCTTTCTGAACTGGCACATTATTAATCATCGCTAGAGAGATAACTTCTAAGACAAGATTGCTTTGAATTTTAGAGTTCCAATACTTTACAAATCGGAGCTTTGAGACGAAATCACTTCCAGTCTTAGAGCGAGTTACCAGCCAAACTAAACATGCAGAAAATGCAAAGATAATAGTTAAACCCTGATAAATCTCATTTGCCCTACCCGAGAGAGAGAAAACTAATCGACTTGCCCAATTGCTGATTTCTCGCTCACCAAATGCTTGTTTCAATGATGGTGCAACCACATCCAGTAAAGCGTAAAAACATACCATTAGTACAATTATCAAGAACAATGGGTAGCTCATCTGTGCCCATAATTGTTTTTTCTGTTCTTCTTGTAAGCTTTGATGTTGAACCACTTGGCTAATCGCTTTAGGTAAATTTCCAGTTGCTTCAGAAACATTTAATATGGCCAAATATGCCGGAGAAATGTCTCTCTGAATTGATATCAAGGATTGAAAAAATTGTTTACCGTTTTTAATATCACTACTTATTGAGTTAGAAATATCTTTGATATCTTTCCTTGATTGCCTTTTAAGTAATTCAACCGCATCGGCAAGCTTAATATTTTGCTGAAGCAATACATCTAATAAAGATAACCATTGGTATATAGATTTGGATGAAAAGGGTTTTACCTGATGAAGAGACCATTCAATTAACCCCATACTTTTGAGTTTTTTTACCGCCAAGGAGCGAGAATCTGCCTCAATGGTTCCTGAGCGAACTCCTGATATGTCTTTACCATTGTATGAGTAACTTTTCACTCGAACCTCAAAGTTGGGAAACCTTCATTGCTTCAAACTTTGGTATCAAGCCTTTTTTATGTAGAGCTAATGCTTGTTGAGAGATACTCTCAACTGAAGAATCGCCAACTATTTTTGATGTAAACTCTAGTAAAGGTATTCGCCCTGAAAAACCTGTGTAATAACAATCAGGACAACCAGAAAAAGTCATTGGCAAAAGAGACTTATGTCCAGGTTCTTTCTTAGATTTTTTAACACAGCTAGGACAGTAATGACGAACAAGTCGTTGATTGCAAACTCCTGTTAATGCTACCTTGAGGTCTTCATCATTAAGTCCTAAGGTTTTTAATCTTGAGTAAACTGAATCTAATGAGGTTGCATGCACAGTAGAAATCACCAAATGACCTGTTAGGGCTGCACGCATAGCTGCTTCAGCAGTCTCTATATCTCGAATCTCCCCAACTAAGATGATATCCGGATCATGTCTCAAGAAAGAACGAATTCCTTCAGAAAAGTCATACCCAACTGCCCTATTCACTTGGCTTTGAGAGATACCTTCGATAACATTCTCTACAGGATCTTCTACTGAGACAATATTTAATCCTCTCCCAATTAGTTCCTTTAGAAGGGCATAGATTGTAGAGGTTTTACCTGAGCCTGTTGGGCCACAAACCAATAATAGGCCATACAAGCTAGAACAGGCTGACAAGAGTTGTTTTTGAATATTATCTGGGACATTTAAATCAGATAAAGTTGAGAAATCAGATGCTCTTGAAAATATTCGCATTGTCATTCTCTCACCATGAACCACTGGTGCACTTGCAATTCTCAGGTCATAATTATGATTATTTAGAGATAAAGCCATTCGGCCATCTTGTGGCTTCCTTCTCTCTGTTATATCCATTCCTGAAAGAACTTTTACCCTGGCTAAAACCGGTTGGGCTAGCTCCTGTTTCAGTCGAACCAATTCAGACAAGACGCCATCTACTCGAAATAGAACTTTAAAACCTTCTTCATCTGACAAAAGATGAATATCAGAGGCGCTCCTCTCAAGAGCAATAGAAAGAAAAGAGTCAACCAAATCTGCAACAGGCTGCTTCTCAAAAGAAGGTGTGCCAATGTCAATTCGATTCTGCTCTAAAGAATGAGATACTTCTTGTGAAGCAAGAGCTTTATCGCCGACAGTATCGAGTCGAGCAATGGACTGACGATGCTCATCAACCGCAGATGACTGCTCAAGTGGGACCAATGATACATCCTCACCAACCTCCAATTTAAGTGCATGAAGTTGTGAGTGACTAAAATCTTCTGGATATTTTATCTCTACGACCATCCCATTATCTTCAATAATGAGGCAACCCTGACGTTTTAAATTATCTAATAACATATATCAATTCTATTCATAACTCAGAGAGTAAAGTTCAAAAATCTAAAACATCTAACCTAACTTTATGTATGTTATTCAGAGACTTCTGTCTCAGGTTCGGTTTCTATAAAATCAACGACTTCATCAACGTCATTCGCTCTTTCTAAGAACATAGCCTTTCTTTCTGCCGCATCAGATACAATAGTTGGCTTAAGAAATATCATTAAGTTTCTAGTCACAGTCCTACTAGTTTCTTGACGGAATAAATAACCTAAAACAGGGATATCACCAATCAAGGGTATTCTTGATTCAGTCATTTCTTCTTGTTTATCGCGCAAACCACCGATGGCTATTGTTTCACCAGAGAACAAGTTAACTGTGGTGGATATTTCACGTTTAATTGTTGCAACATCAGACAGGCCAGAGGTTGCACTATCTATTCGTGATACCTCTTGTTTAATGTCTAAATTAATCTGACCTTGGGCACCAATTCTTGGCTTAATTCTTAACATTGTGCCAAGATCTTTACGCTCTATTGTCTGAAATGGACTCGAGCTTGTTGTGCTGTTATTGACATATTGGCCGGTTAGTAATGGAACATTTTGACCCACAAGAATTTCGGATTCTTTATTTTCAGTAGTCATGATAGATGGAGTAGCTAGAATTCGTGTGTCGCCATCTCCTTCAAGTATAGAAAGAATGACGCCTAAGTCAGGCAATACACCAGCTCCAGTTCCTAGTGCAAGCACGCCTCCAGATATATTTTGAAGAACTGTAGAACTGTTTATATTGCCTATACTTCCGGTATCTGTACTATTAGAGTAGGTTATACCAGCATTAGAACTACTTCCTGAAAGTTGAGCACCAAATTGCTTGCTTACTGAATCTGAAACTTCAGCAATAATCGCATCTACATATACTTGTCTAGGTTTACGGTCCATGCCCTCTATCACCAATGCGGCATTATCAACAAGGTCTCGGTCACCAGCTAAAACTATTTGATTAGCATCCTCGTGGATTGCATAAGTCAAAGGCATTTGCTGCTTAGAAAATAACTGCTGTAATGTTTTTCCGACCGATGCCGAATCCGCATATTTTAGATCAACCAAACGCGTTGAAACTCCAGGCATTTGAGAATTTGTTAAGGACTGATTTTCTATATTTGAGCTAGAGTTTACTTTGGTGTTTAATGGAGATAGCTCTACAATCAATGACTGCAATTGACCTAGTTGCTTAGTTGTGCCAATTGCGATAATTTCATTATTACTTACACCCGATGAAACTATTTTAAGAGATTTTAATGTTGGGTTGGCTGAGACTAATTGCTCAACTGCTCGCTGTGATAGCGAACTGCCTAAATAAATTTTTTTGGTGATTAGAGATGAACTATCCACAAAAGTCTCTAGGTTATCTTTTGTAACTCTAAAACTATCTTCAGAAAATTGAGTTAATTTAAATCCATTATCTTTGAGTAACTGCTCCAACTTATTTTGGGCATCTAATGGAGATGTATTTTGTATATTCAAATTAAATTTATCATCAGATTCAACTGACGAAATGTATGTCTTGCCAGTTAAAACCGAAAAAGATGCTAATGTATCACTAAGAGAGGAATCTATGAGCAATATCTTTGCGTATGACAAAGATGGCAAAATAAAAATGATAAAACCAAAACTCTTTATTTTTTTAAAATTCATTATTTAAACTCCACTTTCATCATGGCAAGCTTATTATTTCTCTCATACTCGACGAAGTAAATCTTCTCACCAGACATCAAAATCTCTGTTAATTCTTCTAATTCATTTGCGGGCACGCCGTTAACACTAAGCACAATATCATCTTCTTCTAACGCAATACCAATATTCTGTAAATTAGATGCATAATCAGAAATTAGTACACCTGGGCGACCAGCGAAATTGCGTTTAAATGAAATTTCATATGGTTTTAAGATGTTTGCAATATTCGGTGAAAATTCTGTCAATTTACTTATCAGCTTAATTTTAGCAAGAGAGACATTCTCAGCTTCTGGAATACGTAAATTGATATTACGAAATTTTTTGGAAACCTGAGATCCACTGAGATCTTTATTATCTTGCTGGTCCTTCTTGACTATGTGAATTATTACACCATATTCGTTTACTAGATAAATATCATTTTCACTTACTTTTTGGAGTTTATAGCCTACTCCTTGATGCTTAAAATAATCTTGCTGATTAACAACATAACGTTTACCTGTGTTATCACGCAAAAAAACATAATTTTGGTTATCAGTTCCAACAATAGAAGTTAGGTTTAAGAGTGATGAATCAAACTTTTCTGGAGATGAGTTTGCCTTTATCGAAACAAAAATAAGTAACAAAATCAGCAAATATTTCGTTTTGTCTTTTCTAGAATCTTCCACAGTTTAACTCTAATAATCAAACAAATATTTTAACTCATGTTTCAAAATGAAACATTTATCTTTTTTTATGCAAATACTTCTATAGCCTGTTAAGTCCGAACAAGATTAAAATTGTTGATAATTTAATTGCAGCATATTTATTTTGTGTCAATGTCTAGCATTTCAAGTACATTTCTCTTATTTATAATTTTTCTAATTGGCATTTCAATTGGTAGCTTCTTGAATGTTGTTATTCATCGCTTGCCTAAAAAAATCTTCGATGAATTTAAAACCGAGTGTAATGAAAGCAATGATCCACAAAAAAATAACTTATTTGGCCTCGGATACCTTATTTATCCGGGTTCAAGCTGTCCATCATGTGGTCATAGGATCCGCAGCTGGGAAATAATACCAATCATTAGTTGGTTTTTAATTGGCGGTAAATGTAAAAAATGCAAAACGCCTATTAGTAAACGCTATCCCTTGGTTGAGTTTCTGACTGGATTGATCACTGTTTTTATGGTGCACTTTTCTGGACTAAATGAACTGGCTTTTTGGTTGCTTCTTTTCGTATTGATTCTAATTATCCTCACTGTGATTGATCTTGAACAGCAACTTCTTCCGGATCAGCTTACATTGCCTCTTCTTTGGTTGGGTTTACTTTACCATATGAGTGTAGGTCATCTCAAACTTGAGGATTCTATTATTGGTGCAATCTTTGGATACATCATTCTGTGGTTTGTTTTCCATGTATTTAGAATGATCACTGGTAAAGATGGTATGGGCTATGGTGACTTTAAGTTACTTAGCGCCTTGGGGGCATGGGTAGGATGGCAAATGATTCCAATAGTTTTAGTTTTTTCCTCAATTTCAGGGATGATATTTGGATATTTTTTATCTAAAAAGAAAAGTAAAGATAATCCTATTCCTTTCGGTCCTTTTTTAGCTTTTAGTGGCTTTATTTCTCTAATCTGGGGTGAAAAATTTTTATACATGTTAGATTTAATTATTAGTCAATTACAAATTTTTTAAGTATTCTTGACTATATGAGAATAATTGGTTGGATACTTTTTATTGTAGTATTTTATGGATTCTGGAACTTAGGTATTTGGTGGGAAGCAAGAGTATCTTTGATAGATGGTGAAGTATTTCTTAATATTGTGAAACTTATATTTACACTTGTATTTGCTTTAATAGGTTTATATATTGCTTTGAGAATTGTTGTTAAGTTTG
>Ga0255768_10005381_pt1 | contig 12329 bp, 22 predicted proteins | sample 071ome_33_FD_179983 | JGI IMG/M metagenome (GOLD analysis project Ga0255768, IMG submission 179983) | Coastal salt marsh microbial communities from the Groves Creek Marsh, Skidaway Island, Georgia - 071412AT metaG (version 2) | ecosystem: Environmental > Aquatic > Marine > Intertidal zone >...
TTATTTATAGAACTTGCAATGGACAAAAGTTTAGTGGGTCAAGAAAAAACACAATACATGAAATTAATAAATGAAGTTTTAAAAAATCCTGAAAAATATCCAGATGAAATATTACAAATCCAAAAGAAATTAGGACTTGATATTGATGTTGGTATGAAGGGTGGTGGCCTAGCTAAAATTCTGGAGGTGTAATGGCATTCGAAGGAGTTCCATATTTATATCAAAATAAAAACGGTAGTTTCAGAGTCCTAGCAAAAGACGTTGATGAGTATTTTAAAGCAACTGAAAAAACTGAAGCAATAAAATTTGCGAAAGGTCTTCAAAAAAATTTAGATAAACAATTAAAAGGTTTTCTTACAAGACAACAACTTGCTGAAGAATTAAAAATTCAAGACACTTCAATTGAAAAAGCTAAGATGTCTAATACCCGTTTGTGGAAAGAAATTTCTAATCAAATGGAAATTAAAAAAGTTGGTAATAGAGAATACTATAAATTTAAAGGAAACAAAAATAATGCAATTTCGTCAATAAAAAAATTTAGTGGCGCAGAAGCTGTTAAAGGTCCTAGGGATGTTTATGCTGGTAAAGTAACAATTGCAGGTAAAATAAGAAACCTTTTAAAAAATTCTAAAGATCCCTTAACTGTAAAAGAAATTGAAAATAAATTACCAAAAGAAACACCAATTGCTACAATTAATTCTGCGTTAGCTGATTTAAAAAAAGACGTTAACTACAAGGATAAAATTAAAAAAATTACATCACAAGAAGTTGCTGAAGCAGGTGCTGTCACAAAAAGAAAAGCATCAGCTCCATATATCGTTGCGGTTAGGAACGCATTTGTAAATGATCCTGATGCGACTACCGCAGATGTTGCAGAAGAAATGTTTGGAACCAATAAATATAAATCTGCATCAAGAATAGATAAACTTGATATGGATCAAATAGCCAGACTTAATATAATCAAATTCTTACAAGAAGTTGGTGGCAAAGGATCTAAAATTCCCATACCTGGGTTTAAAGATATTGCTCCCGATAAATTAGGAGACATTATTGAAAGTATAGAGTCTAGATCTAACACGTTTGGTTTTGAACCAGGTGAGCGAAAAAGATTTCAAGGAGCTGTTGCAGATTCTCTTAGAAACTTACCTGTCAACTATACAGAAAAACTAAAAGCTAAATTAAGACAAAAAGGAATGGCTGTAGATGAAGTTAATCCAACAGCGTCTGTATTTAAACAAGCACCAGGATATATTGAAGCAACACAAGTTATACCTTTTAAAACTAATCAAATAAAAGGAACTACATTAGACGCATTGTTTGGAAGAACTTTTAAAAAAGTAATGCAAGGAGATTTTTCTGGTGTTGATTATTTTAATGAAAAGTCTGCTGAGTTTGCAAAAAAATATAATATTGATACCCCTATTATAAGAACAGGAGCTGGATTAAATCCAGAAGATTATGTAGCAAATTTTAGTGATTATACAAAAGGTGGTAGAGAAAATATTCAACAACTTGCTAAAGAAAAAGGTTTTGTACTTGAAACAAAATCAAAACCATTACAGCTTTTAGTTAATGCAAGAAAAGATTTTGAAAACAATACTGATAATATTTGTTCTATCTTTGGAAAAGCAAGTGGTGGTACAGTAAAATCTTGTGTAGCTCAATTTGATGAAGCGGTACAAAAAAATCCAGAAGGCTTATTTCAAAAAGTTTTAAACTTTGCAAAATCACCAGGTGTAAAAAGATTTACATTAGCGGGAGCAGCAGGAGCAGCTGGAGCTGCAATCGTAAAAGAATTTAGAAATGATGATCCAACAAGTTATCTATCAAACGAAGATCAACAAAAGAGTATGTTAGTTGCAATGGCAACAGATCCAATTATGGATCCATTAGCAAATCAATTTGATAGACCAGATATTTTAGATTACCAACTTCCTGCATTGGGTGCTACCGCTGCAGCTTCAACAGCACTCGGTGCACCATCAACAATTAAAGCAAGTCGAACAAGAGGAATGGGTATAGAGAAAAAAGGATTAGCAAAAACAGGTCTAAGAGTTTTAGGAAGAGGACTTGGTATTATGTCTACTCCCGGTGCCCTGGCTCCTTTTGCAGCAGCCGATATCGCATCACAAGTTTACGAAGGAGATAGTGCAACAGATATAGCAACTAATCCATTTAATTATTTATACGGTACCTTTGCTGATCAAACAGATAAAATGACTAGAGGACTAAAACCAACACTTAGAAAAGTGGCTAGATTAGGTATGAGTCCTGGAGCATTAAGGGTTATGTCTAGAGCAGGATTAGTTGGACTTGCAGGTTCTCTAGGTATACAAGGGTATAACTTATTAACAGATGACTAAAAAATTAACTACAACTGTACCTCCTTTAAAAGGACCTAATTCTCAGGGGTTGAATGTTTCGGGAAAAAGGATTATAACAGTTGAGAACTCGGAGAAAAATAATGTCAGAAATAGACAAAGCTTTGCCAAACGTAGAGCAGGAAATAAAATTACCTAGTGAAGAAGAGATTGTAGAAGCATCTCAAGAGAATATTGAGGAACAAGTTGGACCAGAAGATATTCAAGTTGAACAAGAAGAAGATGGCGGTGCTACAATTACTTTTGATCCTGAAGCTGTAAATCAGCCAGGCACTAATGAACACTTTGACAATTTAGCAGATCTACTTCCTGAAGATGTTTTAGGAAGATTAGGTTCTGATCTTTTTGAAAATTACACACAATACAAATCATCAAGAAAAGATTGGGAAGATGCTTACACTAAAGGTTTAGATCTATTAGGATTTAAATATGAAGTTCGATCCCAGCCTTTTACAAATGCAAGTGGTGCAACACACCCAGTATTAGCAGAAGCCGTAACACAGTTTCAAGCACACGCTTATAAAGAATTACTTCCAGCGACTGGTCCAGTCCACACTCAAATTATGGGTTTACCTACTAGAGAAAAAGAAGACCAGGCAACTAGAGTAAAAAATTTCATGAACTATCAACTCATGAATGTGATGAAAGAGTATGAACCCGAGTTCGATCAGTTACTTTTTTATCTCCCTCTTAGCGGCTCTGCATTTAAGAAGATTTATTATGATGAACTTCTAGGCAGAGCCGTGTCTAAATTTGTTCCGGCAGATGACCTGATAGTTCCATACACAGCAACATCTTTAGAAGATGCAGATTCAATCGTGCATGTTTTAAAAGTGTCAGAAAATGATTTAAGAAAAAAACAAGTAGCAGGTTTTTATAGAGATGTAGAAATCACTCCAGGTTATTCTCAAGAAACAGAAGTAGAGAAAAAGGAAAGAGAATTAGAAGGAGTTAGAAAAAATAGAGACGAACAAGTTTTTACAATTTTAGAAATTCACACAGATTTAGATCTAGAAGGTTTTGAAGATAAAGACGAAGAACAAAACCCTACTGGAATCAAACTTCCATACATTGTAACAATTGATACTTCTTCAAGAGAAGTTTTATCAATTAGAAGAAACTACAAAGCTGAAGATCCATTAAGAAATAAAATAAGTTATTTTACTCATTTTAAATTTTTACCTGGACTTGGTTTTTATGGATTTGGTTTAATCCACATGATCGGTGGATTATCTAGAACTGCAACGAATGCTTTAAGACAACTATTAGATGCTGGTACGTTTTCAAATATGCCAGCTGGATTTAAACAAAGAGGTATTCGTGTTAGAGATGAGGCACAATCGATTCAACCTGGAGAGTTTAGAGATGTAGATGCACCTGGCGGAAACATTAGAGACGCATTTATGCCTTTACCTTTCAAAGAACCATCAGCAACATTATTACAATTGATGGGTATCGTAGTAAACGCAGGTCAACGATTTGCCGCCATAGCTGACATGCAGGTCGGTGACGGCAACCAACAGGCCGCTGTTGGGACGACTATAGCTTTACTCGAACGTGGAAGTAGAGTCATGTCAGCGATACATAAAAGATTGTATGTGGCACTCAAAGAAGAATTTAGATTATTGGCAGATGTGTTTAAAACATATCTACCACCAGAATATCCTTACGATGTTGTAGGGGGTCAAAGAAATATTAAAGTTGCAGACTTTGATGATAAAGTAGATATCATTCCAATTGCTGATCCAAACATATTTTCACAGTCACAAAGAATTAGTTTAGCACAAACTGAACTACAACTTGCGATGTCAAATCCAAATATGCACAATATGTATGAAGCATACAGAGATATGTACAGTGCAATTGGTGTAAAAAATATTGATAAGATTTTACCACCACCTCAACAACCTATGCCAATGGATCCAGCAGCAGAAAATATTATGTCAATGAGTGGTAGACCTTTCCAAGCGTTCAAAGGACAAGAACACAGAGCACATATTACTTCGCATTTAAATTTTATGGCAACCAACATGGCAAAAAATAGTCCGGCGGTTATGGGTGCATTACAAAAAAATATTTTTGAACACATTTCTTTGATGGCACAAGAGCAATTAGAGATAGAATTCAGAGAAGAGATACAACAATTGATGCAATTACAACAAATGGCACAACAAAATCCACAAATGGCACAAAGTCCACAAGTACAACAGCAAATTGTACAAATGAGTATGGCAATTGAAGCAAGAAAAGCTAAATTAATTGCTGATATGACTCAAGAATTTAAGGATGAAGAGAATAAAATCATGGGTGATTTCGGAAATGACCCTGTTGCTAAGCTAAAAGCAAGAGAATTAGACCTTAGAGCAATGGATAATGAGCAAAAAAGAAAAGAAGCAGAGCAAAGATTGAATTTAGACAAGACAAAAGCGATGATGAATCAAGGAATTCAAGAAGATAAGCTCGAACAAAACGAAGATTTAGCTAAATTAAGAGCTAATACGTCTATTGAGAAAACAATTTTAAGTAAAACTATACCATCGGCACCGAAAATGGATGCAATGCCAGGAAATATAGCTATAATTAGAAACAGAGGAGAATAAATATGAAAAAAAATAAAAAAACAGACGCAAAACATGTTGATCACGATATGTTTCTGAACAAAGACGGAATGTTGAACGGCGGTGTAGAAATCGAAGTGTCAAAACCGAATGAAACTCAGGACGTAAAAGTAAAAGGTCAAGATGGAATGCTAGCAGAGAAAAAAAGAACAGCTATGTGGTACTAGTATGTGGTTTAGCGCTATTAAATTAGCCGCTCAAGCTGGCTCTCATATATTTAAAAACCGTCAAAGAACTAAAATGCTAATGGCGGACGCACAAATGCGTCATGCAGAAAAAATGGCAAACGGTGAGGCGGAATATCAGGGCAAATTATTAGAATCAAGAAATTCGGACTGGAAAGACGAATTTATTTTAGTTTTACTTTCGGCTCCAATTGCGTTATTATCATGGGCAGTGTTTTCGGATGATCCGGCAGCTATGGAAAAGATGCAATTATTCTTTGAATACTTTTCACAGCTACCATTTTGGTATCAAACGATTTTCGTAGGTGTCATTGCAAGCGTTTACGGATTAAAAGCAACTGATTTAATTAAAAGGAAATAAAAAATGAGTAAAAAATCTAGAAGCAGAAATAAAAAAATCCTAGGCGCATTAGCTGCAATAGGTACTGGATTAGCATTAGCTAATAGAGGAAAAGGAACGGAAGATTCTAATATTAGTGTTGATAGCGGTAGAGGTGGTGACAGTTCTAGTGCTATGGCTAGAAAAATTGCAAACACAGAAGGAATGGAAGTTCCAGTTTACCAAGACGACATTATGAGAGGTGGTTCAGGTGTCAAATATAAACCAAAAAGAAACCCATATTCTATTTATACAGACAAGGAACCTATTAGACCTTTTAGTGATCTAATGCCTTTTAAAAAAGGTGGTAGAGTTGGCTGTGGTAAAGCTAAGCGTGGATATGGAAAAGCACTGAGAAAAAAATAATGCCGGGAACAATGGTGATGAAAAGACCTATGATGAAAAAAGGTGGTAAAGCTTTAAAAAAAATAAAGCCATCTCAAAAAGGTTTAAAAAAATTACCCCAAAAAATTAGAAACAAAATGGGTTACATGAAGAATGGTGGAAGAGCTAAGTAATGAGAAAGCAGTGCCAACAATGTAATAAAGAATTTGAAGTAAAAGATAAGTTAGATGAGTTTGAACTATTTTGTAGTCCACAATGTAAGGAAGAAGCATTAGCAGAATTAGATTCAGATTCTGATGAATGCTTATCTTGTCAGTAATGGCTAAACTTTGTGCAAAAGGAAAAGCAGCAGCTAAAAGAAAATTTAAAGTGTATCCATCTGCATATGCAAATATGTACGGATCAGCTGTATGTTCTGGTAAAATAAAACCAGGTGGTAAAAAGAAAAAGAAAAAATAATGGCTCAAGGAGGATTACGTAAATGGGTACAGGAAAAATGGGTGGACATTGGGGCACCGAAGAAGAACGGAAAATATCAACCGTGCGGGAGATCCAAGGGAAGCAAGAGAAAATATCCAAAGTGCGTCCCACTTGCAAAAGCCACACAAATGACAAGCTCGCAAAAGGCGAGTGCTGTCAGACGAAAAAGAGCTGCAGGTAATACTGGACCTAAACCTAAAAATGTTAAAACATTTACGAGGAAAAAATAATGGCAAAGACACCAGCATGGCAAAGAAAAGAAGGTAAATCACCTAGTGGTGGTTTAAATAAAAAAGGAGTTGCATCTTATAGAGCAGCAAACCCTGGATCAAAATTAAAAACTGCAGTTACAACTAAACCATCAAAATTAAAAGCAGGATCTAAAGCTGCGAATCGTAGAAAAAGTTTTTGTGCTAGAATGACTGGAATGAAAAAAAGATTAACTTCAGCTAAAACAGCAAGAGACCCAAATTCAAGAATTAATAAGTCACTTAGAAAGTGGAATTGCTAATGTTTGATAATTTCATGTATAAAATATTAGGTGGACTTGATAGTTTTTTCGAGTATATAGAGTCTAAATTAACAATGAAAGGTAAAAAGAATGGAATTCGTAGAAAAAATAAGAAGAGTAATTAAGTTAAGACATGACGATGTTGTCACTGCCATGGTTTCTGGTGGTGTTGACAATATGGAAAAATACCAGTATATGTTAGGTCAGATACGTACCTATCAGTACTTATTACAGGAGATATCTAGCCTGCTAAAACAAAAGGAGCAAAATGACGAAAACGGAACAATCATCAGCATCAAATCCAAAGATAGTTCTACCAAATAAAGAACTTGTTGGTGTTAAAAAAGAAGAAAAAGATTTAGAAAAAGAAAAATTACCTAAACCTACAGGTTGGAGAATTTTAGTTTTACCTTTTAAACAAAAAGAAAAAACTAAAGGCGGAATATTATTAGCAGATACAACAGTTGAACGATCACAAGTAGCATCGACTTGTGGTTTAGTTTTAGATATGGGCCCACACTGCTATGATAAAGAAAGATACCCAGAAGGTCCTTGGTGTAAGAAAGGTGATTGGATTATCTTTGCAAGATATGCAGGATCACGAATTAAAATAGATGGGGGCGAGATAAGACTTCTCAATGATGATGAAGTTTTAGCAACCGTGGATAGTCCTGAAAGTATATACCACGAATTTTAACAATCATAGGAGATACTATGCAAGAAGAAAACAAAACAGTTGATATTGACACATCTGGTCCGGGTGCGGAAATAGAACTGCCAGAAGAACAAACAGAAGAGATTGTAGAACAATCTACGGAGGACACAAGTAATGATACAAAAGAACTTAAAGACGGTGGTAGCGCCGATGACTCATCTGAGAAACCTGTGGAGCAATCTACTGTTCAAGAAGGTGATAAACAAGAAGACAACAGTAAGCAGATTGAAGAGTATTCTGAAGGTGTTAAGAAGCGAATAGCTAAATTAACAAAAAGAATGCGTGAAGCCGAAAGGCAAAAAGAAGAAGCTTTGCGTTTTGCTGAAAGTGTTAAAAGGGAAAGAGACAGATTTAAATCTACAGCAGATTCTTTAGATAAAAATTATGTTTCAGAAATGGAAGGAAGAATTACTTCTTCTTTGGCAGCGGCTCAAGAGAAATTAAGAGCAGCAAGACAAAACGATGACCCTAAAGCTGAAACAGAAGCACTAACTGCTATCTCTCAATTAGGTTATGAACAAGGTAAATTAGCTGAATTAAAAACTGCACAACAAATGCAAGAAACAGCGGCTAAAGAACAAGTTGTTCAAAACCCACAATTATATCAACAACCACAACAACAAGTTCAAACTCCCCCTGATCCAAGGGCAGAGGCTTGGGCTGAAAACAATGAATGGTTCGGTAAGGATAGTGCAATGACGTATACTGCGTTCGATTTACACAGAAAACTTACTGAAGAAGAAGGAATTGACCCTAGGTCTGAAGAATATTATGCAGAAATTGATAAAAGAATAAGACTTGAATTTCCGCATAAATTTGATAAACCTGAGGTTAAACAAACTAGTAAACCTACACAAACCGTTGCCTCTGCAACGCGTAGTCCAAAGACTAGTCGTAAATCTGTGAGACTCACTTCCTCACAAGTAGCAATTGCTAAAAAATTAGGAGTGCCACTAGAAGAATATGCGAAACAACTTATGAACACGAAGGAGGTATAGGCATATGGAAGAAAAGAAACAACCAACTCGTGCGAGTCAAACTAGAAAAAGTGATTCTACGAAAGTAGAAGCACAAGCAAAAACGGTAGCTCCAAAAGAGAGACCAAAAGTTTGGACTCCACCATCGTACTTAGATACGCCCAACGCGCCGAACGGCTACAGACACAGATGGGTCAGGGTAGAGATTCTCGGATTTGTCGATACTAAAAACGTACAAGGTCGTTTAAGATCTGGTTACGAATTAGTTCGAGCAGATGAATATCCAGAAGAAGATTTTCCCGTAGTACAAGACGGCAAATACGCAGGGGTGATCGGGCACGGAGGCCTTGTGCTGACAAGGGTACCTGAGGAGATCGCGCAGCAAAGAGCTGAGTATTATCAAAGACAAGCTCAAGAACAACAAGCTGCAATTGACGCCGAACTCGCGAAGGAACAGCATAAGAGTATGCCTATCGATGTAGATAGAAATACTCGTGTAACCTTCGGTGGCTCTAAGAAGATTTAAACATTTTTAGAAACCAGCGAAACAAATAAACCGTACTGGAGGCCCTTAGGGGCAGGTACATATAAGGAGAAAAGACTATGGCTAATAGTTCATCGACTGGTTTCGGTTTGAAACCATTAAAAAAAGTCGGTCAGAATTACGACGCTGGCGGTCTAGGTGAGTACCCAGTTGCAGCATCTGCAACAGCTATCTACAACCAAGATATGGTTGCTATGGCAGCTACAGGTACAGCAGCAGTTGCAGCAGCAGCTACTACTCACAACCTAGGTTCGTTAAACGGAGTGTTCTACACTGACGCAACAACTAATAAGCCAACATTCCAAAACTATCTTCAAGGCTCTAATACAGCTACTGATATAGTTGCGTTTGTTACTGATGATCCAAATCAGGTCTACGAAATTAGATCTAACAATGCGGGTGCATCAGCTCAAACAGATGTTGGTAACACAGCTGAAATCTCTTATTTAGCTGGAGCAAGTCCAAATTACATCTCTAGAACAACTCTAGATGACAGTACTTTGAATACGACTACTCAACAATTAAAAATCGTAGGAGTGTCAAGAGACGAAGAAAACGATGATTTAACATCTGCAAACGTTGTTTGGAGAGTTGTAATCAACGAACACTTCTATAACACTCAAACAGGTATCTAATAAGGAGTAATAAACTATGGCGATATCACGTAATCAACTAGTCAAAGAACTAGAGCCAGGTTTGAATGCTTTATTCGGCCTGGAGTATAAACAGTATGAACAAGAACATGCTGAAATATACACAACTGAGTCATCTGACAGAGCTTTTGAAGAAGAAGTTATGTTGTCAGGTTTCGGTCAAGCACAAGTTAAACCAGAAGGTTCTGGTATTGTGTACGACTCTGCTCAAGAAACTTTCACAGCTAGATATACTCACGAGACAGTAGCTCTTGGGTTCTCTATCACTGAGGAAGCGATTGAGGATAACTTGTATGACAGACTTGCTTCAAGATATACAAAAGCTTTGGCAAGATCTATGGCTCAAACTAAACAAGTTAAAGCAGCTGCACCATTAAACAATGGTTTACCTGGAGGAAGTTTCAATTCAGGTGATGGTGTAACTCTTTTCAACACAGCTCACCCAACTATTAATGGAACTTTCCAAAATACGTTGACAACTGCTGCGGACTTAAACGAAACTTCATTAGAACAAGCAATGATCGACATCGCTGCTCTTACTGATGAAAGAGGTTTAAAGATCGCTGCGAAAGCTGTGAAGATGATCGTTCCATCTGCTCTTCAGTTTACTGCGGACAGATTAATGAACTCTGCTCAAAGAGTTGGAACTGCTGATAATGACATAAACGCTATCAGAAACATGGGCATGGTCCCTGGAGGTTATGTAGTAAACCACTACTTAACTGACACTGATGCGTTCTATATCACTACAGACGTGCCAAATGGAATGAAGCATATGGAAAGAGCTCCATTAACTACAAAAATGGAAGGCGATTTCGATACTGGAAACGTAAGATACAAAGCTAGAGAAAGATACGTATTTGGCGTATCAGACCCTAGAGGTATTTTTGCATCACCAGGTGCTTAATCAATAATTTTGAGGCGGGACACAATCCCGCCTCAATTTAAATATAGAAAGAAAAAACCATGAAATTTAAATATCTCGTACAAATATTCACTAAAAAACTACAAACTAAATTTAATTTTGAATCTGAAAAAGAAGTAGATTCAATAGATATCGTTCATAAACACATCATTGACTTTCTAGGAAAAAATGATATAAATTGGGAACCAAATGATTTACAATACTCAAGTACTGTAAATGATTTTTATATAACCTATGAGGAGGTTAAGGATGGCCCAAGGCAAGATGGCGTTGTTCGCGAGGAAAATACAGTTCGAGTCTAAATGGAATGAACTGTTTCTTAAAAACGGCGGAAACATAACACCAGAAATGTCAGTGCTAGGAGATGCGATCAAGAAAACGATCAGAGAAATCTTAGCAGAACAAGCGAGCCCTAAAAACCCTAAAGACGAAGAAATTCATCTTTACGCTGGTTAATTAAGGACTCTACAGCATCGGAAAACACCTTTTTCCTGTAGGGATTTCTTGCACTTTTCTATAATTTCATATATAAATTAATCACTATACATAAATTGATATAGACGAGTATAGTCGATTGGCCTAACAACTATATCAATATAATTAGGAGGATAAAACTATGGCAACAACTACATTTCAAGGTATCGTTAGATCAAATGGCGGTGCTGGAAAAGGTAACTCAACTCCAAGTGTTGTAACTTTATCAGAAGTTATTGCATTTGACCCAACAGCAGCTTCTGCAACAGCAGTTAAAGTTGGAACTTCATCATCTTCAGGTAATGACTTTGTATTACCAGCAGGTGCTGTACCAATTTCATTTATGACAATTGGTGGAGCAACAGGTGGAACTAACCCAACTGTTGATATTGGAACTTCAGCAGATGATGATGGTTTCTTCAACGAAGTAGACGCTGATACTAAAGGTTCTTTAAAAGGAGCTGATGGTGCATTAGTTGATGGTGATGGAATCGCAGCTGACGTTACTGTAACAGGTAAAGTTGGTGCTTCTGCAGCTACAGGCGGAACTATTGTAGGTGTTTTCACTTACACAGTTGCTGACTCTGGCGCAGAGAGTAACTAATAATTAATTTAGTGTGGGGCTTCGGCCCCACATAAATTTTTAAGGAGAATATACATGGGTATGAAATCAGATGTAAAAGCAGTAAGAGTTACAGCTACTGGAGCTGTATTTGCAGGAAGAACTAGGTTAAGAGGAATCATTTTAGAAAATGATGGTACAACTACTCAATCTATAACTTTGCAATCAGGTGGAGTAACACAATTTTTAACAAGCTGTCCAGCAGGTGATGTTTTTGCTTTCAATATTCCAGAAGATGGAATTTTATTTGAAAGTGGAATGACTACATCAGCAATCGGAGCTGATATTTCTGCTACGGTATTGATAGACAAGTAGGAGGCTAAATGGCTAACACTACTTCTGGAACAACAACCTTTGAAAAAGGTTTTTCTATTTCTGATATTGTTGAAGAAGCATATGAGAGAATAGGAATACAAGGTGTTTCAGGACATCAATTAAGATCTGCAAGAAGATCTTTAAATATATTATTCCAAGAATGGGGTAATAGAGGTTTGCATTATTGGGAAGTTGCAAACAATTC
>Ga0255768_10005394_pt1 | contig 12317 bp, 13 predicted proteins | sample 071ome_33_FD_179983 | JGI IMG/M metagenome (GOLD analysis project Ga0255768, IMG submission 179983) | Coastal salt marsh microbial communities from the Groves Creek Marsh, Skidaway Island, Georgia - 071412AT metaG (version 2) | ecosystem: Environmental > Aquatic > Marine > Intertidal zone >...
TTTATAACGAGGAAAACTTTAATTACGATATTGTAAACATTCCGCTAAAGAACTAATGGGCGAAGAATTTCATGCAGTTATAAAACTAGTTACAGGCGAAGAAGTATTCTCACTGGTTTGTGTGGATGAGAATGATGGTGACCCTATACTTCTACTGATGAACCCAGTGATTATGAAAGTAATGCGTAATCATGTAGGAGAATATGTCAAAGTAAGACCTTGGATGGAAATCTCTACTGATGATTTCTATGTTATTAAATATGACAAGATCATTACTATGACAGAAGTCAAAGAAGGTAAGATGATTGAGTTCTACAACAAATACCTTAATGAGGATGACTTTGATTGGGAAGAAGATGGGAGAACAAAGATTTCAGATAAAATGGGATATATCTCTTCAGTAGAAGATGCTAGAAAAACTCTAGAGAAACTCTATAATAATATAGAAGATACTAAAGAAAGCTAAGCCCCTCTCTTCAAACCCAACAAAGGTATTCTACTGACAATTAAGGATGTTGTCAAGCCCTGATTGTATGGTATAATATACATAACAAAACTTTATTGGATACTGCAATGTTATGTCAAAGAAGAAATCAGAACACTACGTTAACAACAAGGAGTTGCTTGAAGCACTGATCGTTTATCGTACAAAGGTAGAAGCATCATACAAAAAGACTTTCGATAAAGATCTCACTGAGCAACCAAAGCAAGAGAGAGCAAGGCATTGGAAAGGTAAACCACCCATTTCAAACTATCTGGGTGAGTGCTTTCTAAAGATTGCGACGCACCTGTCATATAAACCAAACTTCGTGAACTATATGTTCAGAGACGATATGATCTCTGATGGCATTGAAAACTGCGTTCAGTATATTCATAACTTTGATCCTGAGAAGTCCAAGAATCCATTCGCATACTTTACTCAAATCATTCACTACGCTTTCTTACGCCGTATCCAGAAGGAGAAGAAGCAACTTGAAATCAAGACCAAGATTATCGAACGCACTGGTTTCGATGAGGTTATGATGGTTGACGATAGCTTGCTTTCTGGGTCCAGTTCAGACTATAATACGATTAAGGATAACATTACATACAAGACCAATCGTCAATGAAGGTTGCCATTATTACCGACCAGCACTTCGGTGCTCGTAAGGGATCCAAGTTTCTCCACGAATACTTTAAAAAGTTTTACGATACAGTATTCTTCCCATATTTGGAGGAGCACGGCATTAAAACTGTCGTTGATATGGGAGATACTTTCGATAACCGTAGAAGTATTGACCTGTGGTCCCTTGAATGGGCAAAGGAAAACTATTATGATCGGTTAGAAAAAATGGGTGTGACAGTTCACACCATTGTTGGCAATCATACTGCTTATTATAAAGATACTAACTCCATCAACTCTGTTGGTCTTCTTCTTGGACAATACAAGAACGTAATTGTATATCCTGAAGCAGCAGAAGTTAAACTTGGCAAATTAAACACACTTTTTATTCCTTGGATTAACAATGAAAATTTTGAAAACACTGTCAACGCTATTAAAGGTACAACTAGCACGTGTGCGATGGGGCACCTTGAACTCAACGGATTTAGAGCGCATCGAGGACACGTCATGGAAGACGGTATGGAGTGCAACCTCTTTGAGAAATTCGCAAAGGTCTTCTCTGGTCACTACCATACACGGAGTGACGACGGAAGAATCTTCTATCTAGGTAATCCATATGAAATGTATTGGAATGATGTAAATGATCCTAGGGGATTCACAATCTTCGATACGGAAACTCTAGAACATACTCCAGTTAATAATCCTTACAGGATGTTCTATAACGTTTACTATGAAGATACTCCATATCAAATGTTTGATACGACTGAGTATGTTGGTAAAATTGTAAAAGTTATCGTTCGCAAAAAATCCGAACCTAAGAAGTTTGAAAAATTTATAGATAAGTTATATTCCTGTGGAATTCAAGACTTGAAGATTGTTGAAAACTTCGTAGTCCAAGAAAACGAAGAATTTGAAGTTGAAGAAAGTGAAAACACAATTTCAATTTTGAATCGTTATATTGATGAAGCAGAATTTGACTGCGATAGTACTATCATTAAGGGAATCCTTCAAAAAGTCTATTCACAAGCTTGCGAGGTCGAGTAATGTTTTTGCTAACTCTCCGAGATTCAAAGGAAGAGGGTGCCTATGCCGTACAGAACAGATATGGCGAAAAGGTGCTCTTTTTATTTGAAGATGAAGATGACGCTGAACGTTATGCCATGCATCTGGAGGAAGATGAAGAAGCCTCAATGGATGTTGTAGAAGTTGATGACGCACTTGCAATTTTGACTTGTAAACGCTATAATTACAAATACGCGGTGGTAACACCGAATGATATTGTGATTCCTCCAAGACTAGATGATAACTTTTCAGAAGATTAGGTATAAGAATTTCCTTTCTAGTGGAAATCAGTTTACAGAGATAAACTTCCAGAAACATCATACTAATCTTGTAGTCGGAACAAATGGTGCTGGTAAATCCACAATGCTGGATGCATTGACTTTTGTTCTGTTTAATAAACCATTTCGTAAAATCAATAAACCACAACTAGTAAATGCTACAAATGAGCGTGAGTGTTTGGTTGAGATTGAGTTTGAAATTAATACCCGCCAATATCTTGTTAGACGTGGTATCAAACCCAGTGTGTTTGATATTGTTGTAAATGGTACTGAACTTCATCGTGAAGCAGATGACCGTGCTATGCAACGTGTGTTAGAAGATAATATCCTCAAAGTAAATTACAAGTCTTTCACTCAAATTGTGATTCTGGGTAGTAGTACCTTTGTGCCTTTCATGCAGTTAACCACTGCTAATCGTCGTGAAGTGATTGAAGATCTTCTTGATATTCGCATCTTCTCTCTGATGAATAACATTCTTAAGGATAAGATTCGTACCCAAAAAGATCAAGTCAAATCTATGGATTTGAAGAAAGAGACACTCAAAGATAAGATGAAGATGCAACAAAACTTTATCGATGAGTTGGAGAATCGTGGTAAGCAGAATATTGAAGGTAATAGGAATAAGATTACAAAACTTATGAGTGAGGTTGATGAATACCTTAAAGAAAATACAAAACTTGAAGAAAATCTACAAAACACCACAAAAAAGCAAGAAGAAGTTTCTGGTGCTAGACAAAAGTTATCGAAACTAAACACACTTCGAGGAAAAATCTCCCAAAAAGTATCTGCTATTACGAAAGAGCACAAATTCTTTATGGAGAATACGGTATGCCCTACCTGTACGCAAGATATTGAGGAATCCTTCCGGTTAAATAAAATTGATGACGTTCAAAATAAGGCAAAGGAACTAAAGGAAGGTTTCGATGAATTGGAATCAACCATTAAGTTTGAACAAGAGAGGGAACGTCAATTCAATGACCTATCTAAGGAGATCACAAACTTAACGCATGGCATTTCTCAAAACAATACTCGGGTTAGCGGAAATCAACGACAAATCCGAGATCTTGAACATGAAATTCAAACAATTACCGAGAACCTTGCAAACCGAAATTCTGAACATGAGAAACTAGACGAATTTAAATCTAATCTCCAACAGACAATCGAATACTTAGCAGACAAAAAACAAGAAATCGTTTATCACGATTTTGCCTATTCCTTACTCAAGGACGATGGTGTAAAGACGAAGATCATTAAGAAGTATCTTCCTTTCATAAACCAGCAGGTCAATCGTTATCTTCAGATGATGGATTTTTATATTAACTTCCATCTTGATGAAGAGTTTAAAGAAACTGTCAAGTCTCCTATTCATGAAGACTTCTCTTACAGTTCTTTTAGTGAAGGTGAAAAGATGAGAATCGACCTTGCCCTACTCTTCACCTGGCGTGAAGTAGCGCGTGTCAAAAACTCTGTAAACACCAACCTGCTGATTATGGATGAAGTATTTGATTCCTCTCTTGACGGGTTTGGAACTGACGAGTTCCTTAAGATTATTCGTTATGTGATTCAAGACGCAAATATTTTTGTTATCTCTCACAAGTCGGACATGTATGACAAATTTGAAAGTGTCATAAAGTTCGACAAAATCAAAGGATTTTCCCGTATGGTGTCTACAGACACCGAAGACCAATGAACACTCCAAACTGGCAGCATCACTCAAAGAAGGAGCAGAAGCGGAAACTGAAACCGCAAGCACTCCGACAAGCAAAGGCACGACGCCAAGCATTCAAGAAGAAGCACTCCGAAAGGGGTGCTTCTTTTTTTCATAAATACCTAAAAACCAGTTTGTGTGATGGGGCAGGCATACGAAGATCTATATCAACATTTGATATCTGAAGGGATTGAAGATAGTGTGGCAACGTCTGTTGTCAATAGAATGTATAAAAATAAAGAACTTCATAATGTAGAAGTTCTTGATGAAGGTCTTTTCAGAGCAGCAACTGCTATTGGTAAATTGATGCTCAAGGGTCCTGGAAGGAAACTTGCTACCCAGATTGGAACTGGTCGTAAGGCAGTCAGAGCAACTGGTTATGCTACGATGAGGCAAGCTCAGAATGTCCTGAACTTGCCCCAATCTCAAGCAACAGTTCGTAGGGGATTGAGAGCAGCATGGAGTCCTTCAAAAGCACTTCCAACAAGTACTTCTGGAAAACCCTTTATCAGTAGATCTGACAAAGCAACACAAAAAATAATAGATGCTGCTAGAGGAAAGGCAAATATTGGACCCGCAACTCCTGTAGGTGGAAAACCACCACAACACACTATTAACGCACTTCCATCATCGGGTCAAACTGCAAGTAGACAAAATCTAGCTAGAAAAAGACTTGAGGATGCTGCAAGAGGAACCCAAGGTACTGGCGTAACAGTCGGACAATCTGGTACTAGAGCACTTCCAGCATCTGGTGAAACAACAACCAGAGCAAATCTTGCTAGAAAGAAACTTGATGCTGCTATAAAGGGAACAAAAGGTACTGGTGTAACTGTTGGAAGATCTAAAGATTTTCCAACAAAGGTTGAAAAGATTAAAACTGCTTTAAAAACTGCTGGTGGAACAACTGCTTCTTTCTTACGTAAGAATAAAGTTCCAGTTGCTGTAGGTGCTGGTGTTGTTGCTACTGCTGCTGGATTGTCTACCTTGACTGGTGGTAGTACTAAAAAGGCAGATACATCTCCTACTACTCCTAAAAATGATACTGTCGCCAGTAAGGGTGAAACTTACAGAGATAGAGTTGATGCTACTACTGCCAAAATTCAGGCTGCTTTCGATAGAGGTGATATAAAGAATCCTTTCGAAACCAAAGCATCGGAAACTAAAAAAGAAGAACCAAAGACTGAAAAACAAAAAGAAAAGGAAACAAAGAAACAAACATCTAATAAACCATTTGATATTAGAGATAGGGACATCAGAGCGAGAGCAAGTTATGACCCCAGATTTGATAAGCGTCGTAGGTGAACCAGTTTTAGAACTGTCTACTAGGGAGGGTTTCGACCCTCCTTTTTTCGTATAATACTTCCATACGAAAGGAACCCAATGATCTCCCACGAAATCAAGTCTCAACTCGCCAAACTGCTTGCGACTGAAGACTTGGTGGTTGAGAACAAGTATGTTGAGACTGCTCAGTTCAATGTTCACACCCGTGTTCTGACTCTTCCTGTTTGGGAGAAAGCAAGTTCCCAGGTGTATGACATGCTGGTCGCTCATGAAGTCGGTCACGCTCTCTATACTCCTGACAACGATTGGTTTCGACACAGGAAAATCTCCCCACAATTTGTGAATATCGTTGAAGATGTTCGCATCGAAAAAATGATGAAGCGTCGTTACGCTGGCATCGCAAAGACTTTTCATCGTGGATATCAGGAACTTGCTGAGGATGATTTTTTCTGTATTGAAAATGAAGACGTAGATAAAATGAACCTTGCTGATAAAGCAAATCTGTACTTTAAGATTGGTAAGTTTGTGGATATTACTTTTGACCGTCGTGAGAGCGTTCTGATTCAAAAGATTGGTGCCGCAGAAACTTTTGATGATGTCCTGGATGTTGCTGAAGAACTCTATAACTTCTGTAAGCAACAACAAGCAATGAAAACCAAGACCGATGACCTCCAAGTTCAAGGTGGTCAGGAAGGTGGTGAAGGTCAATCTGAAACTGATTCTGAAGAAGATGACGCACCTAGCGTTCCTAACGGAACTAACGAAGTACCTCAACCTCAAGAGTCTGATTCTGGTGATTTTGATTCTGAAGAACCTGAAGAGAATGGTTCTTATGGTGGAACTCATAATGATGAAGAACCTGAAGTTACTACCGCACAAAGTCTTGAAGATGCTCTGAAAGAACTTGCTTCAAACGAAGGTTGGGAAAATGTTTACTTGGAACTTCCCAAATTGGAAATTGATGAAATTATTATCCCCAATAAAGAAATTCATGCTCGTTTCGATGAGTGGAATGAATTCCTAGAAGTTAATAAAGTTACTGAAGACCAAATCTTTGGGGTTGTGGATAAAGAATTTCAAGCATTCAAGAAGTCTGCTCAGAAAGAAGTAAACTATCTGGTTAAAGAGTTTGAGTGTCGCAAGGCAGCAGACTCCTATGCCCGTGCCACCACTGCCCGCACTGGTGTTCTGGACTGTTCTAAACTACACACCTACAAGTACAATGAAGACCTTTTCAAAAAGGTTACTACTCTTGCTGAAGGTAAGAATCATGGTCTGGTGTTTGTTCTGGACTGGAGTGGTTCTATGGGTAACGTTCTTCAGGATACTCTGAAGCAACTGTTCAATCTGATGTGGTTCTGTAAGAAAGCATCTATTCCTTTTGAGGTCTATGCTTTCACCAATGAGTATCCCAGAGAATACTATGAAGAAGATGAACTTATGGGAAAGACGCAAAAAGTTGCCTATCAAAAGCGTGAAGGGCTGATTGCTGTTGGTCCTTGGTTCAGCATGATGAATATCTTCACTAGCAATACCAAAATGAAAGAACTTGAGGAGCAAATGAAGAACTTTTATCGTCTTTCTTACAATATGACCCGCTGGTCGAATGCTCCGATTCCTACTGGTTTGGGTTTGTCTGGAACTCCTCTAAATGAAGCATTCATCTCACTTCATCAGATTCTTCCTCAGTTCAAGAAGCAGTATAAGGTTCAAAAGGTTCAGTGTGTCGTTCTCACTGATGGTGAAGCGGGTGGTATGAAGTATCACCGTGAGGTTCAACGCCGTTGGGAAGAAGGTCCTTTCCTTGGAATTGGTTCTGTTCAGCAGAATGCTTTCCTTCGGAATCGCAAGACTGGTAACACTTATTCTTTTGATTGCGAGTGGTGGCAAATGAGTGACATTTTTCTGAAAGATCTTCGTGATACTTTTTCTGATGTTAACTTCATCGGTATTCGTGTTCTCGAATCTCGTGATGCTTGTGCTTTCATCCGTCGTTATACTGGATGGACTCCTAAGTTTGAGAAGGTTCAGAAAGTTTGGAAGAAAGAACGTGCTTTCGCACTTCATGATGCTGGGTATCACACTTACTTCGGTCTTTCTGCTGCTGCGCTTTCCAATGAATCTGAGTTTGATGTTGATGAAGGTGCTTCCAAGGCAAAAATCAAATCTGCTTTTGTTAAGAGTCTGAAAAACAAGAAAATGAATAAAAAAGTATTAGGGGAATTTATTGAACTCATCGCTTGAATAAATAAGTGTATAGAAAAATTGTCTACGATGAAACCTTCCCCAAAGCAATTAAAAGAGACTAAACAAATCTATGAAAAGGTCGTAACACACCTCATTGAGGAAGGTTACGCCACCGATGTAGAGTCCGCAGATTCCATTATCAGTGGAATGAGCGAGCAATGGTTCCAACTCATTACGGAGAACTGATTAATGGAAAGAATTAAAGGAAAAGAAGTAAAATCATTGATGGAAGCATATGCTTCTATCTACAAGAATGAAGAAGTTCAACAAGAAGTAATTTCTGAGGAAACTCAGGAACTTGATGAAGGAATTGCTGATGACCCAAGATCTGGAGTCTTAGGGCAAGCGGAAAGACTTCGTAGAAAAATGTTTGGTACCGCTAGTGAGCGTAATCAAGCTGTCAGTTACGAAAGATCAATCGATGCCCTCACCAAGTCTCGTGGTGGTGGTAATGTTAGACTTGGTAAGGATGGAAAACCAATTACCGCAGATCAAATTGCTGCTGAGACAAAAAGAAGACGTTTAGCAGATCCAAATTACAAACCAGGTCAAGGCGTTGATAGTGGCGCTAAACCTAATTCTGGTGGTACACCAGAAGTACTGGCAGACAGAAAACCAAAACCAAAACCTCAGTCATCTGCGAGCAATCTGAAGCCTGGTTCTCCAAATGTAGTTGTAAGTCCCAAGTCTGGCGAACAGACTAAGTTTGAGAGACGCCTTCCCACAATGGCAGAACTGAGAGCAGCACAAGCTGCCCGTGCTGCTGCTAAGGCTGGTGGTGCTTCCCCCAAAGAAGCAGAATATCAAGCAGTAAAGGCTGGTGTTGGTGTTTCCAAGGGAACTGTTAAGGATCCTAAGATTGCTGCTGATGCTGCAAGAAAGGCAGAATTGGAAGCAATCAGAGCGAAAGCAAAAGCAGAAACCATGAAGAAATCTAGACTCGGTGAAGAAACCGAACTAGATATCTTTGATACCATTAAGCAGTATTTGATTGATGAGGGTGCTACCGAAGAGGAAGCACTGAAGAAGATGCTTACTCTTACCGTTGAGGAGAGAGAAGCAATCATTGAAGGTTCCTGCGGTGGTTCCCACAGTGGTGGGAAGAAAAAGAAAAAGTCTAAGAAAGGAGGCTATTGAAAATGTCTAGATTCGGTGATTTGGTTAGAGGTGCTGGAGCACCTGCCCCTAAGGCAGCACCCGCTCCAGAACCCGTTGTAGAAGAAGTTCTGATTACTCCAGAGGAAGAAGTCCTCACTGAGGCAAGTCCTTTGGAACAGATGAGTAAGAAGGAACTTGAAGAGTACGGCAGAACTATGGGTATCGAACTCGATAGACGCCGTAGTAAAGAAACTCTGATTGAAGAACTCAGAGAGGCAGAAGAAGGGGGCGAGTGAGCCACTTTTACAAACTGTCCACTGGGGGGTCCAAACGGACCCCTTTTTTTGTATAATTACTTCAGTTAAAACAAACAACCCAATGGGACTGTCCAAGGAAAGCATCGTCGAATCCCTCCAAGCAACTTATGGAGAATCTGTTACTAGCGCAGATATCCGTGCTTGGTGTGCGATGAATGATTTCAATTATCAGACCGTCTCCAACAAACTGTCTGACTACAAGACTGGTCGCGGTAAGTGGAACCTAACTATTAATGAAGCACGCGAACAGTTTGAGCAGAGTGTGAAAGCACCTTCTGCTATGCCTGCCATCGAACAAAATCTTATCCCCACTAAAGATGATACCTTCGTCAAGTTTGGTAATTACGGTGATATTAAAAAAATTATTGAATCCCGTGTATTCTATCCGACGTTCATTACGGGTCTTTCTGGTAATGGTAAAACGTTCAGTGTGGAGCAAGCATGTGCTCAGTTGGGTCGTGAATTGATCCGTGTAAACATTACTATTGAGACTGATGAAGATGACCTCATTGGTGGATTCCGTCTTGTTAACGGTGAAACCGTTTGGCACAATGGTCCAGTCATCGAAGCCCTGGAGCGCGGTGCGATTCTACTGCTTGACGAGATTGACCTGGCTTCCAACAAGATTCTTTGCCTTCAGTCCGTCCTCGAAGGTAAAGGTGTCTTCCTGAAGAAGATTGGTAGGTTTATTCAACCTACTGCTGGATTCAACGTCATTGCTACTGCTAATACCAAGGGTAAGGGTAGCGATGATGGTCGTTTCATCGGCACCAATGTTCTGAATGAAGCATTCCTTGAGCGTTTCCCTGTGACTTTCGAGCAGGAGTATCCGACTGCTTCTACTGAGACTAAGATTCTTAACAAACTGTGTGCTGACGAGAACTTCTGTAAGCGTCTTGCTGACTGGGCAGACATCATCCGCAAGACCTTCTATGATGGTGGTATTGAGGAAATCATCAGCACCCGCCGCCTGGTTCATATCGTCAAGGCATATAATATCTTTAATGATAAAGCAAAGGCAATTCAAGTCTGTGTAAACCGATTTGACGACGAAACTAAACAAGCATTCCTTGAACTCTATGACAAAGTTGACGCCGACTTCCAACTCCCTGTGGAAGGACTACAAGACAGCAATCTGGGAAACCTTTCCTGATTTAGAACTGGATTGTGAGTGGGCAGATTGGAGGTCGTTACAGTTTTCATCTAGTAACGTCTCCAATCTATCTGCCAAAATCTACGTAAACAAACACATTCTTAAATCCAGAGAAGTTGAAATATGGGACAACAAGTCTTGTATTTACAACAATATCATCTACCCTCGAACTGGTAGTAATCTTCCTTGCTTTGGAATGGACTTGATGGGTTTCTTTGATAAGAAAGTCATTATCGTATTTGACTTCCAACATCCAGTGGAAAACTATTTGTTCTCCCATCCAGACCTTCCAAAGGCAGATGGTTCCTTCCGATTCTTTGAGCCAGGCAATCACTTCTCCGAGAATGTGTATGTTGCCAAGTGTACAATGTCCGAAGTCAACGAACATCTTGATATCTTCAAGAAATACTTGACTGCTTACAAGGATATGCTAGAATGTGAACAACCTATCGGAACAGATTTTTCCACCTATTGCGACTTCGATTCATATATGAAGAAGTTAGACCCTGTAAGTGGATATCTCTCTGGTAAATTTGGTAAAGAAAAAGCAGAGTCTCTTGTAAACGATTTTCTTTTCTGCTATGGTTAATTCCTGGTCCCTACTTTATGATGAACTAAAAATGGACGAGTATCCTTATTCTGAGAATGATTTTCTCATGGTTGGGGCATCTGCCTCTCCCGACACTATTAATTTTAGCAGTGATGTGGTCGCTGCTGGACCAGTTTCTTCTAACTGGTTTGGTGCTGGTGAAGACCACATTGCTTTCACTGGATCCCACGTAAGGGGTGGACTTAGTGATGATGTTGTTACTTTTAACTTGAATATGTCCGAAAAAACTGACCGTCGATACAAGTACAGTGAGGACCGTATCCTCAAAGAACTAACTGAATATATTTCCGCAACATACAACCAGCACTATTCTGCTGGTGATGATAAAATTCAAACACTTGATTTGATTGAAGCTTGTGGTGATGGTGAATCCTTCTGCCGCAGTAACATTCTCAAGTATGCCTCTCGTTATGATAAGAAAGGTACTGCTCGCCGTGATATCATGAAGATTCTGCATTATGCTGTTCTTCTGATGCATTTCAACGATAAGAACGCACAGCGCGAAGACTACCCTCAGTGATAAAACTAAAACCTAAAACTATGAAACTGTCTGACAACACCCTCACCGTTCTCAAGAATTTTGCTGGCATCAATAACTCTATTCTGGTGAAAGAGGGTAATCGTCTTCGCACGATTTCTGTTGCTAAGAATATTCTTGCTGAAGCAGATATTAAGGAAGAATTCCCTCGGGACTTTGCTATCTATGATCTCAACCAGTTCTTGAATGGTCTGAGTCTTCACCAAGACCCCGACCTTGACTTTAAAGAAGATTCTTACTTGAGTATCAAAGAAGGTAAGCGTCGTGTGAAGTATTTTTTCGCTGACCCTGCAGTGATTGTCTCCCCTCCAGAGAAAGAAATCACTCTTCCCACTCAAGATGTTTGCTTCCAACTTGATAGTTCTTCTCTTGAAAAACTCATCAAGGCAGCACAAGTTTATCAACTGCCCGATCTGTCTGCCGTTGGTGAAGCAGGTGTCATTAAACTGGTTGTTCGTGATAAGAAGAATGATACTTCCAACGAATATGCCATCGTTGTTGGTGAAACAGACCAAGAATTCACTTTCAACTTCAAGGTAGAAAACATCAAGATTATTCCTGGTGCCTATGATGTTGTAGTGTCTTCTAAATTGCTCTCTCAGTTTACCAATACCAAATACAACCTTACCTACTATATTGCCCTGGAACCTGATTCCAGTTTTGGTTGATGAAACACATTCTCTTTACACTCAAGGAGTGTAACAAATCGTTCTTAGACGACGAAAGGTTTGTAAGGGATATGGTTTATCAAGCATCAGTCAAATGTAAATCAACTTTATTGGCACTTAACTCACATAAGTTTGAACCTCAGGGTGTCACTTGTGTGGCGATGCTCGCTGAAAGTCATATCAGCATTCACACTTGGCCAGAGTTGGGTATGGCAGTGTGCGACATTTTCACCTGTGGGGATCACACGAAACCCA
>Ga0255768_10005398_pt1 | contig 12312 bp, 5 predicted proteins | sample 071ome_33_FD_179983 | JGI IMG/M metagenome (GOLD analysis project Ga0255768, IMG submission 179983) | Coastal salt marsh microbial communities from the Groves Creek Marsh, Skidaway Island, Georgia - 071412AT metaG (version 2) | ecosystem: Environmental > Aquatic > Marine > Intertidal zone > Salt...
GGAAGAATGGTGGGAAGTGCGGCGGGAAGTGAGGCGGGAAATGCGGCGGGAAGTGCGGTGGGAACCACGGTGGGAAGAAGGGAGGGAAGTGGGGCGGGAAGAACGGCGGGAAGAACGGCGGGAAGTAAGGCGGGAAAAACGGCGGGAAGAATGGTGGGAAATATGGTGGGAAGAATGGTGGGAAGAACGGTGGGAAGTAAGGCGGGAAGAACGGTGGGAAATATGGCGGGAAGAATGGCGTAATAGTTGTACCATCACCAGACCTTTCGTAATACCCATTCCAAGGATTAACAGAAATAAACCACTCTCTATTATCCAAACCTGATATAGTACCACTCCAAGTATTAGCAGCATTAGGGATGATAGCCTTCAATGTAAAAACACTACTCCCAGTTAGTGGCGTTGGAGATGCATATATTTTGTAATTATTCGGCGCGTAACTAGACCCACCGAATCCTCCACCAGTCCAGCTAACAGTAACCTGACCTTCAGTAGCGGTGTTAGTTAAGGTAACATTACTAATGTCCCCCGGTACACCAGCTGACTGAACCTCTGTTGTACTTGTTCTCCAACCAGAGCTTGCCACATCATTATTTGATCTAACCCTATATTCGTATATAGATCCTTGTGTGGTACTATGGGTATACGACGTGCTAGAAGTAGTAGTTACAGTTGACCATGAGCCAGAATTGTTTACATTTGCCTGCAATGTATAGGTAATGCTTGAGTCACCAGCGCCATCAGAAGCTGACCAGCTAATATTAATCTTATTACCATAGCTAGTGCTATCTCCAATGACATGACCCTGACCAGTAATCGTTTCCCCAACAGTATCTACACCACCATCGCCAGTAGCCTCATGTGAATATGAAATACTCGCTGGTGTTGAAGGAGTTCCGAAAACTAAAATACTAGCTGAAGCTGAATAATTAGAACCGGTATTAGTGTTATTATTGAACGTTTTTAATCTTACATAATATGTAGTATTAGAAGATAATCCACTTAAGGACGAAGATGTGCCGATGGTTGATGTAGAATAAAGCCAAGTTGCATTGTCGGTTGAATAATATACGTCAGTAACTATGTTACCTGCAGCTGCGCCGCCATAGTTTCCTGTTTTCGTCCAAGAAATATATATAGATCCAGAACTTAATCTTGACAAAGAAGGAGTACCCGGTGCACCAGGCTCATCGTAAGCTGTGGCCGAAGCACTAGAGCTGTATGATGAACTGCCAACAGAGTTATTTGTTCTAACTCTAAAGTAATACACTTGACTTGCACTAGTATCATCAGGGACATCGTACCCAAGTGTAGCACTGGTTCCAGTCACACCTGTTGAAAGATTAAACCACGTGGCATTATCTGTAGAGTATTGAACGTCGTAAGTTCTATTAGCAGTGGTGTCTCCACCTAAAGAGGTAACATGAGACCACGAAACAGTTAGCGTAGCTGGATCTGCGGTAGTGGTTGCTGAGGCAGAAATGGAAGGAGCAGAAGGAGTAGTAAGTGGGGTAGCAGTGGATCCACCCTGAACATAAGAGGATTGATATAAACTATTTTCAGTTCTAACACGATAATAATAGGCGGTGCCGTTAGTTAGAGATGTTATAGTCTTAGAGTTTGTTCCAAAAGCAACTGTTCCAGCACTTGTCCAAGTAGAACCATTTGTAGAATACTCTACCCTGTAAACAGTGTTTGCATTTGTGTCTCCACCGGTATCGCCTGCCGACCAAGAAACTGTAATCTGACCGTTGCCTACTGATGCACTAAGTGAAGAAGGAGCTCCAGGTGTTGTTATGAAAGATAATAATGAAACAGGCGTATAGGCTTCACTGACTACGCCAGAATCAGTAGTAGCAACAACAGTGATAGCGGGGGTAGTACCTGCAGATATGTCGCTAGAGGTAAAAGTAATTACGTTGCTTGTTGAAGACTTTTCGACAACACCATTTGAAGCCTTATAAGTGATTGCATCTTCCCCGTCTCTACCGGCATACTCCAGGGTTACGGTTACTACAAAATTACCATCACTGTTTGCTAAAGAAACATCACTAATTATTGGTTGCTTACCACCATAATCTTTAACTGCCATTTTCTACACCTATCTTAAATTTAAACCTAAACAATTATAACATTTTTTAGCTATGCCGACAAGTCGCCGGTAACTATCCAGGTATCTGAACCCCTCTTAATCAACGTGGCCATAGAATACTGATCTCTTAACTTCAAGCCTGGCGTTGCATGAGCAGAAACTCCAGAACCAGCAGCTATAGTAGTTTGACCAGCATTGGTTTGAAGAACCATAATTTGCGTACCAATTGGGAAGTTTACACTCGACTCAGGTGGTATGGTTAAGGTATTGGTGCTCGTGTGGCTCATCTCAATCATCTTATCTTTATCAGATAATGCTAAAGTATATGAAGCTGTCTGCTGATTAAACTTAACTAGTGAAGAACTAAATTCTATTTCGTCAGTACCATTACCAACAACAATCTTGTCCCCGGTTGTATCCCAAGCAATCCTTCCATCTGTAGATGAAGTTGTTGTCGACAAAGTTAACTCTGGCGTATTTACTACGGGTGAAGTCAAAGTTTTATTAGTCAAAGTCTCAGTACCGGCGACAGTCGCTGCAGTCCCTGAAGCTGGAAGTGTAATGCTAGATCCGGAGGCATCAGCCGTAAATGTTACATTCCCAGTGTTAAGGGTAATTGTTCTACCCGCATTGTTCACACCTGTGCCGCCATAAGCAGAGTCTATTACAGTTGCGTTCCATGTGCCGGATGTAAGAGTTCCTACTCCGGTAATCTGAGTTTGACTTGCATTAACTGAAAATTCTGTACCAGTTAAAGTTAATCCAGTTCCAGCAGTGAATGCTCCTGCACCAGAGAACTGAATAAACGTAACATCACTTGATCCAACACTTGTTACTGGCTCAGACAAAACCCATCCAGTATCAGCGTAAGAAGACCCATGGGTAACAAATATAAAGTCACCACCAGCCATTTCCGTAGGTGTATCGAAATCATCTGCACGCGTCAAAACTGTTGTTGAAGTAACAACGTAAACACCATTGTGTGCAGATGTAGACTCACCTGCAATAAGAACTCTATCATCAGTTGTGAGATCAGTATCTCCGTCAATGTCACCACCAGATAAATCAAGAGCGGTTGAAAGCGTTAATGTTGCACCAACTCCATCAGTTCCATTGTCATAAGTTACCGTATCTCCAGTAATAGTGGCCAAAGATGTTGTTGTTATCGCATGAACCTGCTCGTGAACGTGTAAACCTTCCGAGACAGCATCAACGTAGCCCTTGGTTGCGGCATCCGTTGACTGCGTTGGAGTAGACAGATTAGTAATCTTGTTGCTATTGGCATCTATATCTCCACCGGCTTGAATGGTACTACTAAACACTGCTGCACCAGTTACATCCAAAGTCCCAGTTACGGTAAGATTATCATCAACAGTGGTCTCTCCGCTAGCAGAATCAAGTGTTAGACCATCAGAAGATGTATCAATTTCGTTGTCTCCAGTGACCCCGACCTGAATATTACCAAGTGTTCCACCAGCAAACGTAGGACTGTCTCCAGTTGCCACAGACTGACCAATAGCAACTGTCGTTGCTGCACCTTCTCCGGTGCCAGAAGTAACTGTTACACCAGTACCAGCTGTAATTGATTCAATATAGTCTCCTGTAGTATCAGTACCCAGGGCAACGCTGTCTGCTGCAACTGTAGCCGTTAGTGTTACATCTGCTGAGCCATTTACTGATACAGAACCAGTTAAATCACCGGCCAATGTAATAGTTCTTGCTGTTGCCCAAGTTGATGCGGTGCTTGCATTTCCTGTAACATCCCCAGTTAAGTTAGCAGTAACGGTATTAAACGTAACATTTGAGGTGGTTTCAACTGCTTGACCTATGGAAACTGTTGGGGTTTGACCCTCTCCAGTATCTACGGAAACTGCGATACCTGTTCCAGCTACCAGGTTCTGAACATAATCCCCTGTAGTATCGGTTCCCAAAGCAACACTGTTGGCAGATATTGTTGTGCTAATCGAAACATCTGCTGATCCATCTATTAAAACGTCGCCTGTGACATCACCTGTAAGCGCTATCTGCCTAGAAGTGGCCCAAGTTGATGCTGTGTCAGCGTTACCAGTGACATCACCCGTGACATCTCCAGTGACATCTCCAGTGACATTTCCAGTTACGTTGCCAGTAAGATTGCCAGTGACATTACCTGTTACATCACCCGTGACGTCACCAGTAACATTTCCGATAAGGTTACCGCTAACATCACCAGTAACATCACCAGTAACATCTCCAGTTAGATTCCCCGTAACATTACCTGTAAGATTACCCGTGACATCTCCGGTGATGTCACCAGTGACGTTACCAGTAACATTACCGGTAATATCACCAGTGACATCTCCGGTAAAAGTTTTGTTTAATGAGTCTACTATTTTTACTGGGGTAGCATCCTGAGAGTAAACATCTCCTGTTAGATCACCATCAACATTACCGGTTAGGTTACCGGTCACATTACCGGTCACATTCCCAGTTAGGTCTCCGGTTACATCTCCAGTTAAGTCACCAGCGACATTACCGTTAACACTTCCCGTTACATCACCTGTAACATCTCCAGTTAAATTACCAGTAACATTACCGGTTAAATTACCCGTAACATCACCGGTTACATCACCGGTAACATCACCTGTAACATTTCCAGTTACGTTTCCAGTTACATTGCCCGTAACGTTACCGGTCAAATCACCAGTAACACCACCAGTAAATGAAGCGTTTGTGCCATCTGTTCCGCTATGTAATACTCGTGACGTTCCGTTAGATGCGTAAACATCTCCGATCACATTACCGGTCACATTACCAGTCACATTACCTGTCACATTACCAGTCACATTACCAGTTAGGTCTCCGGTTACATCTCCAGTTAAATCACCAGTGACATTACCGGTAACGTTACCGTTCAAGTCACCAGTAACATCACCGGTAAATGAAGCGTCTGTACCATCTGTTCCGCTATCTAATATTTGTGATCCATTACTCGAATAAACATCTCCCGTTACATTACCGGTCACATTACCGGTTACATTACCTGCAACGTCACCAGTTACATCACCTGTCAGATCACCAGTAAATGATGTCGAAGTTACGGAAGATAAACCCGTTAATGATGAATCTAAATTGATTGTATTATCAGATTTCGATAGATTATCTCCAGCTGTTAATGTATTAGTTCCAGTAAACTGTGTATATGTAATACTATCTGTGCCTAGCACATGCACATTGTTTGTACCAGAACCATAAGAAACTATAATAAAACCCTGATTACCATTTAATGTTCCAGCAGTAGCAAAAACGGCATCGCCGGTATTAATCGATTCAGGTGAGCCATCAGCATCTGTTGCCCTTGTCAATTCCCAGGTCGTAGTTGACGAACCCTGATCTGTTACTTCGTATATACCATTCTGTGACGCAGTTGACTGATTCTTAATCAGAACCCTATCACCCGTAGTAGCATTTGATCCATCTATAGATAACCTACCATTAGTAGTTGCAGAAAGTGTAGCACCTACGCCACTAGTACCGTTATCATATGAGGGGCTATTTGACAGGGCACCAGCTGAAGCATACCTGACGGCTTCGTGCCAGTGCACACCGGCTGCAATAGAGTCAGCATAGGCTTTGGTAGCTATTTCACCAGTGTTAACTGCTATAGTAGGGGTTGAGTTTTCTCCAGAATTATTAGTTAAACTAATACCGGTGCCTGCAACAAGTGAGGCTACATAATCACCAGTTGTATTGGTTCCAAGCTCAATGCTATCAGCCTGAATTGTGGCAGTTATGTTTATATCTGTTGAGCCATTAAACGAAGCTGAACCTGCAACATCACCAGATATTTGAATAGTACGAGAGTTCGCAAGCGTAGTAGCAGTACCAGCATTCCCGCTTACATTACCAGTTACATCACCAGTAACATCACCAGTAAGATCACCAGTAACGTTGCCGGTAACATTACCAGTAACATTGCCGGTTACGTTGCCACTTAAATCGCCAGTAATATCGGCGGTAACGGTATTAAAAGTAACATCTGAGGTTGTTTCAACAGCTTGACCAATTGCAACTGTAGGGGTGGCATTTTCGCCAGAATTGTCGGTAAGAGTTATGCCCGTACCGGCAACAAGTGACTGAACATAGCTTCCAACAGTGTCTGTTGCCAAATCTACTGGATCATTAATCCAATTAGATCCATTATGCCTAAGAAAGTCGCCACTTGCGACATCTTCAATTACAACATCACCGATACTATTAATACTATCAGCTATAGTTACTTCTCTTATCCACGCGGTTCCATTCCATATCCAAGATGCTCCATCTACAGAATATGTGTCATTGACCGAAGGATTGTCAGGAAAATTTAAAGCCATGGTTACCTCATAGAATAGCTATACTTGGTCTCTACTAAATAGTAACAAGATTGTGCTATAACACAATAGATAAGTTTGGGCAATATACTTACTGTAGAGAGTCTGACATCATGTTCAAATTATTAGAAAATCTTTCATTATCTGGCTCTAATAAAAGAGCCGCTTTACAGTACTTTATCGCTAATTCATGCATTCCGAGATTCCAAGATGCTATTGTTGCCATATCATATGGGTGTGAACCCCAAGCTTCCGCCTCACATAGATATTCTAAAGGTTTCTCTTTAATAACTAAAGCACTCTCTACGGCAGACAGGCACTCTATCCACCTAGAATTTACATAATAATATCCAGCTAACTCAATCCAAGGCTCTCTCCTGTCGGGAGACTCTGCACACGCTTTTAATAGCCAGGGATATCTTTCCCCGCTTACTCTAGACAAATACCTCATTGCGGTAGCTCTTTCGGGCTTCCATTTAGATATTTCTAAGTACTTTAGAAATTGCTCTTCAGCCTGATTATTCAATCCGGCGAACATATATTCTCTGCCTAAGTAAAATCTATTTCTGTCATCACTTGGATCTTCCCTAATTGACAATTCTAACAGTGGGAGATACTGAGATCTTGACTTAGTGGAATCTGGATAGTGGTGAATCTCTAAATCTATCCAACCCTGATTTTCTTCTATGGAAGGCTTTAAAACTTCGTGAACAGGATGCTTCCATCTGTACCCATTCCTGGAATGAATTTTGTCACCAGAATACACAAGACCTTCTGATGAATCCTCGTTCCAAGACCAAACATATTTATACCTGGGACGAGTAACTAATGGGTCAACACGCTCTAAATGGTCGCGCCAACCTTTTGTTAAAATTTCGTCTGCATCTAAAGCTATACAGTAATCGTAATCAGAAGGAATCAAAGACAATGCTACGTTCCTGGCATCATCAAACCGCCAAGGCATCACTGATGCTGAGTGTACGGTACATCCTGCCAGTAGAGCTTTCTCTACTGTTCCATCAGACGAACCAGTATCTAGTATCAACCTGAGATCGGCTTCTGCACAAGATTCTGCCCAGCGTTCAATAAACTTCTCTTCATTTTTTGCAATTGTATAGACAGCTATTTTCATTTATTACACAGAATTCCAAGTACTTCCATCATAAACATTTAATGTTCCACTAGAAGTATTATACCACAATTGACCAGTCTGTGGATTGGAAGGCTGTGAAGCAGCAACATCTGCTAACTGAGCTGGACCAGTAGGCCCGGTGGGACCTTGGGTTCCCCTTCTACCTGATATCTCCACCCAGTAGGAATCGTAGTATGAAAATAAACTTGCACTTGAAGAATCGAACCAAAGATCACCAGAGTTAGGTGATGAAGGAGCTGTATCAGAAACAGATAATCTGTCCGGTCCAGTGGGACCAGTGGGACCAATTGGCCCAGATATCTCAACCCAGGTAGAATCATAGTATACGAAAAGCCTACCAACAGAAGAGTCAAACCACATATCTCCACTAGAAGGAGAGGAAGGCTCAGAATCCGATACTTCAGGTGCCCCAGATGCTACAGATGCTGCGACGAACTTAGTTCCATTAAAGGTTAAAACCTGATCAGTACTTGCCCCAGATAGATCTAATTCAATACCTTGTATAACAATAGAGTTTTTAACTTTGAAACTATTATCTGCCATCAGTTCACTGTCCCTTTAGGCTTTTTAAATTATATTATATTATTATAGCAGAACTGTTCTAAGAACTCTACATGTTACGGTTGAAGTATTTGCATCAGTTACAGTAACCTGCAACTCTATATTTGTACTATTAAGAGCAGCCTCGACAGCAACACCGGCCATATCACTTGAACCAGTTTCAATAATGCCATACTCTGTATAATCAACTACACCGGTTCCAGAATTATAATGAGCCAGAACCTTTGATGTACGCATCTTCATGCCAGTCGAAGTGCCCTGCATAAGTGAAACTGTGTACTCAATTGTTTGGACACCAGAAGCTGCTATTGTATCAACAGCTGTCGCAGTAGCTGCAGTTAAAGAATATGCTGTACCCTCAACCTTTGCGGTATCGGTATTGCTATCCTTAAGGGTAATGACGCCATTAACATTAAGGGCTGACAATGTTCCTAAGCTTGTAAGGCTTGAATAAAGAACATTTGAGGCAATGGTGTCGCCGGTCAAATCACCTGCCGCACCAGTCGGAACCTCTGCCCATGAAGCATCTGTGCCATCAGACTTTAAGTAGTATCCGCTTGCACTTCCCTGTGCAGGAAGAAGGTTATTCAACGCACCATTTGCAGTTGTTGAACCAGTTCCACCATAAGAAACTCCTATGGTTGTTCCATTCCATGTACCGGTAGAGATTGTGCCAAGAGTTGTTGTAGAAGTACTGCCAGTATATGTTTCTGCTGCAACATCGTCCAAGACCGAATCATACGCCTGCACATCAGAACCGATTGCAACACCAAGATTTGTTCTGGCGTCAGCAGCTGTGCTTGCGCCCGTACCACCATGAGATATAGCAACATCTGTTGCCTCCCATGTACCGGTTGCAATTGTGCCCACAGCTGTTAAGCTAGAGGAGGTAACTCCAGAGCCAAGCGTTGAAGCGTTTAGTACGCTAGTGCCATTTATGTAGAAGGCTTTACCCGAAGCTAAATCCATATGCTCCGAAGATGTCCAGGCATCAGTTGAGTCTACCCAGTTAAAGGTCTTATCTGAAGTACCTTTAACCGTAATACCTGCACCATCTGCTGCGGCATCTGATGGGCTTTCTGTTGAAGCAAGTTCGATATTCTTATCGTCAACAGTTAATGTTGTAGAGTTAATTGAAGTTGTTGTACCATTGACGACCAAGTCACCCTGGACTGTAAGATCATTATTAACTGTAACTGTTCCACCTTCTGAAGAACCCAAGTTAACATCAGTTGTAGAACCAGATGCTCCACCTGTACCAATATTAACTGTCTTAGTATTGCCACTTCCAGTAGCTCCTGTTGAAACATTTGTTGTTGAATCAGCAGTACCGGTATAACCAACAGTAAGGGCATCTGAGCTTGCAAAAGCTCCAAATGTTGCTCCACCATCAATACTAGTTGTAAACGTCGGTGCGGTACCAAAAACTAAAGCGCCTGATCCAGTTTCATCTGAGATGACACCAGCGAGTTCAGCAGAAGTTGTTGATGAAAGGTCTGCAAGATTGTTACCAGTGTAAAGAACTGTACCACCAGCACCAAAAGCAACTGATGAAGAATCTGTTCCAGTAAATGTTAAAGTATTGCTTACGGTAGCTGTTTTACCATTGGCAATTGTCAAGGTACCAGTGCTGCTACTGATTGTAAGACCGTTAATTGATGTGGCTGTCGCCGCACCGATTGCTGGTGTGGTTAAAGTTGGGCTTGTTGCCAGGACAACATTGCCAGAACCAGTCGTCGCAGTGACGCTCAGTGTGCCATCTCCACCCGAGGTGGTAACAATACCATTGGAGGTTAGGCTGCCAAGCTTTTTATTGGTAAGCGACTCAGCACCGGCTAAAGTGGCTAAGGTTCCAGAGGCTGGTAAAGTAATGGAAGTATTACCACTAGTTGCAAAAGCGACTGTGTGCGTACTTGAACCAATCGTTGTTGCACCAGAAGTGACAAGATTACCGCCAACAGTAATCGTTGAGGAGCCATTATTAATTCCTGTACCACCCTTAGAGGCAACGAGTACGCCAGTAATATCTGAAGACGGAACTGTAGCAGATGTTGTAACAGCAGATCCTGCCGTGGAAACCTTTACGTATCCAGTACTTGTAAGGTCTCCAATAATAAGACCCTTTTTAACTTTGAAATCTTTCTCAGCCATTTAATATGCCTTCCTTTAAAACAGTGTGGTAACTGTTATATATAGTAATAATCTTAAACTTTAATAGCAGTCTTGTTTACTGTAACTTTTGCAGTGGTTGAGGCACCGTCGGTGACTGTTACGTATAGCAGTCCGTTAATTCCACTGGTCGAAACATCTACTGAAACTCCAGATATTGAACCATTCAATTCGAGGACCCCGTATTCTGTTTTGTCGATACTTGACCCATCAGTAATGACATGAACTTTGGAACAGCGAACCTTGCTGCCCTGTTTAATTTGCACAAAATACTCTACACTTGGATAATTGGACATTACAAAAGAATCAATAAGTGTTTGAGTGTTACTATTAATATTTACAGTAATTGACTCCACTATAGAATTACTAAGGTCCAGGTAACCAGATACAAGAGCATCACCCACAACGTGGAGATCGTGAGAGGGGGAAGTGGTTCCTATTCCAACTCTATTGTTATCTGAGTCAACGTGGAGGGTGCTAGTGTCAACGGTAAAATCTCCATCTATAGATGATATTGGTGGCATACTCAGGCTCGTACCGTCAGAAGTAATTTGTACCCCTCCAAGATTTATGCTATTTCCACTTAAATAAAGATCCCTAAAACGATAAGTAGAAGAACCAAGATCATAAGCCTCATTAGTATCTGGTATTAAAGAACCACCAACAGACCTTGATCCATCAGCTAGCAAATATTGAGTATGGTCATCGTCAGAGAGACCTGTCATAGATCCATGATCACTAGTGGGGATTGTTGCATTAACCCATCCTGAACCAGAGTACTTAAGAAACTCACCCGAAGTAGCGCTTGTTATTGATACGTCAGATAAGTCATCTAGCGCTCCAGCAACACCACTTGCACCGGTAGGGCCAGTTGGTCCAGTTGAACCAGTTAAACCCGTTGGACCCGTTGGCCCCGTTGGACCATCTTGACCAATAGATCCAGTGGGTCCAGTAGGACCAGATAAACCTGTGGGTCCTGTCGGTCCAGTAGGTCCAATTGCCCCTGAAATTTCTACCCAAGTTGAATCATAATATGAAAAAAGCCTAGCACTAGATGAGTCAAACCACAGATCACCTGAAGCAACAGGGGAAGGAGCGCTATCTGAAACTTGCAATCTATCTGGACCAGTTGGACCAGTAGGTCCAATTGCCCCTGAAATTTCTACCCAAGTTGAATCGTAATACGAAAAAAGCCTACCCTGATTAGAATTAAACCACAGATCGCCAACATTAGATGACGAGGGCGCTGAGTCTGAGACGGATAATCTATCCGGACCAGTAGGTCCAGTAGGTCCAGTAGGTGCTGGAGCTGGAGCAAACTTTGTACCATCAAAGGCTAACACGTAGTCTGTGGTTGCACCACTAGTATTTAATTCAATATTGTCGACAAAGAGGGAAGAAATGTATACAGAATTCGGTAATGAAAAAGTAAACTCACCAGAAGATTCTGAAACATTTATCTCATTTGAAGTACCACTTATAGACCTAACTAACTTTGTCGTAACAATATCTTCTACAGAATCTTTATAAAAAAGATTTCCATCATTATAGTTTAGAGCTATTTCACCATACTCTAAAGATGAAGGGGTATTAGTAGCTGTACCTGAATTTTTAATTTTAACGACATTAGCCATAAAAGCCTCAAGGATTAGTGCACATTTTCAGAGATCTTTAATTAATAGTAATCATTTTATACCCACGTAACACATCTTCTATTACTATTCTATATATGGAATGGAGGAAAATTGAGACCACTTATAAAAGTACTGCCGATGATTATTGCCTTTATGGCATTTTTTGTGCCGGGTATAGCCAACGCAACTTCCTACACGGTCACCGAGGAATCCGACTGGTACTTTGAAGTAGAGCAAGACAACACCGATGTTGTCATCTATGGTAACTCAAACTCTGCGTGCGCTGGTAGTTTTGCTGATCCGTATCTTTGGGTGTACGATCTGTCCGGTAACACTCTAGCCCAGAATGAT
>Ga0255768_10005405_pt1 | contig 12306 bp, 10 predicted proteins | sample 071ome_33_FD_179983 | JGI IMG/M metagenome (GOLD analysis project Ga0255768, IMG submission 179983) | Coastal salt marsh microbial communities from the Groves Creek Marsh, Skidaway Island, Georgia - 071412AT metaG (version 2) | ecosystem: Environmental > Aquatic > Marine > Intertidal zone >...
ATCCAGTTTGAATTTCTCATCCCAGGACAGGGCATTGCGCCCATTGACTTGAGCCCAGCCGGTGACGCCTGGGATGGCTTCGTGGCGTCTGGCCTGTTCCTTGGAGTAGAGAGGCAGGTAACGCATGAGCAGTGGCCGGGGACCGACGAAACTCATTTCGCCTTTGAGGATGTTGAGTAATTCCGGCAACTCATCCAATGAGGTGGACCTCAACCACTGACCGAAAGCGGGAAGCCGGTCCGCATCCGGCAACAAATTGCCATCGGCATCGCGCTCATCCGTCATGGATCGGAATTTGATGAGATGAAAGGCTTTGCCGTTCAATCCGGGCCGTTGTTGACGAAAGAAAACAGGCGCCCCCAGCCGCCAACGCACCATCAGGGCCACAAGAATCAGGACCGGCACCCAAAATGGTGCCGATAAAACAGCCAAAACCAGATCAAAGCAACGTTTCAGTAACATGTTTAAGAGAGCAACATCGCAATCCTCAATCCGTCGAGGATAACAATTCTCCCGACAGGGACTGCCCGCGATCCAAGACGTATTGGAATGTCCCGAAGAACATTTCATCATAGCTTTGCTGCCCCCACTTTACTTCCTTGGCGGGGTTCGGATTGGCTGGATTGCGTTCGGAGTTATCCCAGGCGGCATGCAAGATCAACTTACTCCCTTTGGGAACGCGTCGTGGTTGAGCCAGCACGTAGGTGTGCTGCCAGTTGAAGTTGTAATGCGGCACGGATACCAATGTCTCCTTCTGCCCGTCGGGTGTTTCCAGCTCAAACCGCATGGCTTTGCCACGGTAATGCATGTGCGGGTTCATGGAGTAAAGAATAATATCCTGTTTGATGTCCCTCGTCTGACTCCATGGAAAAGCCCTCGAATGTGGCGGGATCTTGATGGATTGATCAATGAAGATCCCGGTTCGGAAAACGTAATCGGTTTTTCCTTCCGCAAGGTAAAGTCCGATTTGTGTGCGATCGGTCGTTTCCTTTCCGTAGGAGGTATAGTGCAGCTCAAACAACAGTCTTTCATCTTTTCTAAGTAAAATACCCGAGTCTTTCGGAAACATCCCTCCCTGAACACCGGGTGCATAGCCAGTCAACCATTTGCGCTTTCGCTCATCGTTGTCATCTTTGGGAACAATATAAATGATCACATGATGCAACGCCTGCCGATCACCAGGATGAACATCCGCCCCTGTAATCCAGGTGTCCTTTTCGAACGGCGAACTCTGATAAACATAGTGGTATTCAATGATGCCATCAGCGGGTACATGCTGCTCGGGGATGTTAAGGATATGATCTGGTTTGCCGAGGTCCCATGGCTTGGCTTCAGGCGGGTTGATTGCCAGAAGGTCGTTTCCTTCACCACGCTGGGTGCCTTGCTCGATCCAGTGAAGCAGAATCTGTTGTTCTTCGGGAGTCAGGGACAGATCCTGATCAAATGTCCCATGATGTGGATCCGCCTGCCAGGGAGGCATACGTCGGGTCATGACCACCTCACGCATCATATCCGCCCATCCACGCGCTTTGCGATAACTGGTGAAAGCGAAAGGACCAATACCACCTTTCATGTGGCATCCGGAACACTTTTCACGAATCAAAGGCGCAACATCTTTCGCATAGGAAACCGGTTGCTCTTCATGCGCCTCCCAGGTGGGAAAATTAATCAGGCACCCGGGCGCGTCGACCTTTGCGGTTTCAATGGTCTTGCCAGCCAGCAGGGCATCCATGGCGTCCTTGAGATAAGTTTCGGTTGCCTCAGTCTTCTTGGTTTCATAGGTCAACCGATCATCAATGGCCCCACGAAAGACAATCTCCCAGTTGGTGGTCTCGATCAAGATGGCTTCCCCGGTTCGATCCACTCCCAAAGATCGGGCCACTTCCTGGGAAGCATCATCCAATATGGGTAAACTGATGTCATAAGCTTCGGATTCTTCCACCAAATCAGCATACTCGTCCTGATCATTGGCGTTGAGCATCCAAAATTGAATCCCCTTGGATGCATAGGCTTCGGATAATTTTGAAAGATCCTGATATCGCAAGCGCACTAAGGGACAACCAATCCCATGAATGAATACAACAATGCCTTTGGTCTTGGGGTCTTTGTGGTAGTAGGACAACCGGTGAAAATCACCATGCTGGTCGAACAGCCCGAAATCTTCGGCAATACGCACTTCCTCAGCAGAGGCAGCTACCGTTCCCAGTAGCGAACATACCAATAATATGGATAAGAATAATCTCTTCATCGTTTTTAATTCGTCAATACACGTGCTCCCTGCCAAAGGCGGCGAATGAACCATCCTTTCTCAAGCAGCTCATCTTACAACGCCAAGCCGGAAGGTATAGTTACACCTTTGAGACATTTTTTCCAGAGCGGACTTCTGAGTTTTTGCTGAAACCCACTGTTCACCGACAAAGTTCAGTAAAAGGTGGATTTGACAGCATGGATGAGGCGTACAAACTCGTGGAAATGCAAACCGGACTATCATTGAGGAAAAAGATCACCTTTTACCTGATGCTTTCGATACTCGCTCTTCCCGTGAATCATCGGATGCACGCGGATTCGACAGGCTTTTTCCCCATCGGCATGTATGGAGTGCATGACCCGGAAGATCTTCAGCTCGTTCATGAGGCCGGTTTTAACAGCGTGGTCGGTCCGGCAAACCGCAGCTTTCTCGATACGGCTCAGGAACTTGGCATGAAAGTCATCGCCTCACCCGGATCGTCTTCCGGTCATTCCTTCAAAGTGAATGCCACACGAGACAGAGTAGAGTCACTGGATGATCACCCGGCCTTGTTGAGTTGGTATCTGGTGGATGAACCCGATATGCAGCGCATCCCGCCCTGGAAAGTGGAAATGGATCAACGATTGCTCAAATCGACATCGGCAAAAAAACCGGTAAGTCTGGTCCTTTTTCACGGTATGCACGTGAAAGATTACGGTCATCTTCCCGACATTCTCATGCTGGACAACTACCCCGTTCCCTGGATGCCCCTCGCCCACTTTGCCCAGCACCTTTATTGGGCGCGCAACACCATTTCCACCCGGAAACCGATCTATGGAGTGCTGCAGGCATTTGACTGGCATTACTTCAGGCACGTGCTCCCCGGGGAAAAAAATCTCCGCAAGCCCACCACGGAAGAAATGCGTTGCATGACCTTTATGTCCCTTGCGCATGGAATGAACGGTCTCTTTTACTACACTTATAAATCAGGCGAGTGGAACATTCTGGAACATCCCGAACTATGGGAAGGACTTCAGCAAGTTGTGGCTTCCGTCAATGAGAACCCATACCTCCTGAACGCCCAACGCAAATGGTGGCTTCCTCAATACGAAATCGCCCCGCGCGAACAACGACGTAGCGCCACCCTCGAGCCGAGCATTTCAATGACCATGCTTGAAGATGTGGAGGGAGTCACCCACCTGCTATTCATCAACACAACCCCTCATCAATTGACTTTAACGGTAAAACTACCCGGTTCACCCAATAACTGGGCGCCTGTTTTCGAGGGAAAAGCACCCTTTGGAGGACTAAAACCCGATGCCACCTACAAGTTTACTTTTGAAAAATACCAGGTTCGACTCCTCAAAGGATACGAAGTGCCAAGCCTGCCAAATTGGCTTGAATAATGCTCGAAACACACTAGTTTGATATGCAATCAACCAAGTTAAAAACGTCATGCGCTTGAATAACTACTCAAAACATTGTTCCCGCAAAAGCGGATCCGCTGGTTTTACCCTCATCGAACTACTGGTCGTTATCGCCATTATCGCTATCCTGGCAGGCATGTTGTTGCCCGCTCTCAGCAAGGCCAAGGCCAAAGCAACAGGCATCAAATGCATGAATAACAACAGACAGTTGCTCCTGGCCTGGATGTTTTATGCGGATGACAACGAAGATCGAATCACTCATGCCTATGGTGATGAATACGGTTGGATGTTTGGCGGGAGAGGAGTCATCAACTATTCTTCAAGCCCGTCAAACTGGGATCCTTCGGTTATTATCGCCAATAGCCCTCTCTTCAGTTACACGGGTGGCTCCGCTGATATTTTCAAATGCCCGGCCGATAAATCCACCGTCAGGACAGACGATGGCCGGGTCATGCCCCGCGTTCGCAGTATGTCCATGAGCTCATGGGCGGGCGGTCACGACGGGAAACATACCTGGTTTGGCGGTCCCGAATGGCGCATGTATCTGAAAACTTCGGATTTTGTCGATCCGGGCGCCAGCCAGACCTGGATATTCATCGATGAACGTGAGGATAGCATCAACGACGGATTCTGGGTCACACAAATGCCCGGATACCCCGATCCCAGCACAACCAAAATCACCGATTATCCAGCCAGCTACCATAACGGGGCAGCTGGGATTTCCTTCGCCGATGGTCATGCCGAGATCAAACGCTGGACGGATCCCCGCACCGTTCCGACTTTGGAAAAGAACGGAAACATTCCGTTGAACGTACCTTCGCCTAACAACAAGGATGTCCTTTGGATTCAAGATAGAACAACACGTCCGGTGAATGGTTCCATCATCCGGTAGAGACCAAAGCAATAAACGATTTGTAACGCCTCATGGAATCCCCCCATGAGGCGTTTTCTGTAAAAAGGAAAGCAAAAACTAAAGCTCCATGAAGCCAAAATCCAAGACCAGATGGAATTCAAAGATCCCAACATGGCTGTTTTTGGGATTCCTCCAAGCTGCATCCGGATTGGATGTTCTGGAGAACCGCCTGATCGGTGATGTGTCCAAACCTGTAAACCCGGCGGAGCTAAATCCAAACTTTCATTACATCGACACCAGCTTTGAGAACGCCTCACCACTCTGGTATGAACTGGATGAGAGGGGTCGCATTCAAATCCATCTCAATTACGATCTGGAACGCGAAAGCCCCAATCGAGCGAACGGTCATTGGCACTTCAAGCTCCAAGCCACACCAGGCTCCAAACACACCATCGTCCTGAACAACCTCAACAATGTCTGGAACGGCAAACCCGGTGTACCGGTATCCAATCGAACCATCTGCAAAGTGTCCGAGGACGGAAGGGTCTGGCGCACGATTGAAACGGAAATTGAGCACCTCGATCAACTGGTCTTCGAAGTGGAAATGCGGCAAAGCCATCTCTACATCGCCCACGTAGAACCTTACCGCATCAGTGATCTTGAAATACTGAAGAATCAGATCACCGATCACCCTTTGGTGGACATTCGGGAAATAGGTTCCACAGTCCAGGGTCGTTCACTGGAAATCATTCGCGTGGGAAAAGACACCGCTCCATACCGGGTGTTCCTGAGAGGCCGGGCACACCCTTGGGAACCAGGCGGTAACTGGGTGATTCAGGGATTGATCCAATCCTTGCTCGAAGAAAGCAGCGAAAACCAAACTTACCTGAACCTATACGCAGTCTACATCCTCCCCATGGCCAACAAAGACGGCGTGGCCGCAGGCAAAACCCGGTTCAACATGATGGGAAAGGACCTGAATCGCAATTGGGACAAACCAGCTGATCCAGCGCTCTGCCCCGAAAATCATTACCTCGAAAAATGGTTTCAATCCATGATCGATCAGGGCACACCGATCCATATGGCCATGGATTTGCACAACGACCAAAGCGGCCGGATCCATGTAAGCCGACCGAACATCGATCTGGACGCCTATCTGGATCGGATGAAACGCTACGAAGCTTTGATGCGGAAACACACCTGGTTCACCGAAGGAAGCACCGGCGGCAGCTTCAGAAATCCGGGCACTATTGGCGAAGGTTTGCTCGAACGATACGGCATCACGGCATTTGTTCAGGAATTAAACGCCAACTGGATCGAAGGCCTCCAACAACACACCAGCGGCAAAAATTGGCATCTGCTCGGCTCACAAATGCGTCGCGTCTTCTTCGAATTCTTTTTAGCGGAATCAAACATACCCAAACCTTAACCATGATTTACCACCAATACCCCTTGTTCAATTGGCGATCCAAATTGGTAGTCGCCATCGTGTTCGGACTGAGTTTTTTCATCAGCCCACAACTCAAATCCGCCCCGCCCAACATCCTTTTCATCTTGGCCGACGATCTCGGTTACGGGGACCTGGGATGCTACGGACGCGTTGACATTCGCACGCCTCATCTCGATCGCTTGGCGGCCAGTGGCGTCCGGTTCACCGCCCATTACGCCAACGGACCGGAATGCACCCCTACCCGCACCGCGCTCATGACCGGTCGTTACCCCCAACGCATCGGCGGTCTCGAGTGTGCCATCGGAACCGGCAACGTGGGGCGTTATCCCGATGCAGTAAAACTGCGCGAACGACATGCCTTAGGTCTCCCGCCTGAAGAAAATTTTCTACTGAACGGATTGAAGCAGGCCGGCTACCTAACAGCTATCACAGGCAAATGGCACCTCGGTTACGAACCACATTTTGCGCCGCATTTGCATGGTTTCGACGAATCATTCTACTGTGTCGGCGGAGGCATGGATTACTTTCATTACACCGATACGGTTGATGAGTATAACTTGTTCGAAGACGGTAAACCTGTGAAGACAGGAGGTTATTTCACCGACCTGTTGACTGACCGGGCGGTTTCTTTTTTGAAACGAAATCATGATCGCCCCTTCTTCCTCTATGTCCCGTTCACCGTTCCCCACGCCCCCTATCAAGGCCCTGAGGACTGGACGCCCGATCCGATCCCAACCGATGGCGACCTCTGGAACCAGAGCAAAGGTCCCAAACCGATTTATCGCGCCATGATTGAACACATGGACTTGTCCGTGGGTAGAATCCTCTCCGCACTGGAATCAAGTGGTCTGGATCGGGAAACACTGGTGATCTTCGCCGGCGACAACGGCGGCTCGAAGTCAGGCAGCAACGCACCCTTCAGCGGATTCAAAGGGGGCACCTTTGAAGGGGGTATTCGGGTGCCGGCTTTCGCCCGTTGGCCCGGCAAAATCAACCCCGGAACCATCTCCTATCAACCCTGCATCACGACCGATTGGACAGCCAGCATCCTGAAACTAGCGAACTGGAATCCTCCCGCCGAAAAGCCACTCGATGGGATGGACATCATCTCACACGTCGTCAATCATCAACCCGATCAGGATCGCGAACTTTACTGGCGAAAACCCCGTGGGGAAACAGTCTGGCAAGGATTGCGCAAAGGCAATTGGAAATACGTCCGGGAAATCAACGGCCAGCAGAGTGAGGCCTACCTGTTCAATCTGGACATTGATCCATCGGAAACAGAAGATCTGAAAACATCCATGCCGGAAAAATTTCAGGAACTGCAATCGTTCTATGAAACATGGGAAACAGAATCCCGCCGCAACCGACGCCGCTGACCTCTGCAAAACAACGCTGAATGATGATATGATGCGCCACGCCACTTTCATTCGATCGATTTTCATCGGATGCCTGATCTGGATCATGGGAACCTCAGGCATCCAGTCTGAAACCACGACCGCCGCCAATCCACAAACCTATCTTCAGGACGTATGTACTCAACTCGGAAAACAATGGCCAAAAAACCGAACGATACGCATTGTCTGCCACGGTCACAGTGTCCCCGCTGGTTTCTTTAAAACCCCGGTTGTCGACACCTTCAATGCCTACCCGCACCTGTTGCATGCAGGATTGAAAAAGCGTTTCCCTTATGCAGTGATTGAAGTCATCGTGACGGCCATCGGCGGAGAGAACTCCATCAGTGGAGAAGCTCGTTTCGAAGAGGAAGTACTGTCATTGAAACCGGATGTTATATTGATCGACTACGCGTTGAACGATCGTGGAGCCGGTCTTGAAAAAGCCAAAACCGCATGGGCCTCCATGATCCGTCAGGCAAAGGAACAAGGAGTGAAAACCATTCTACTCAGCCCAACCGCCGACACACGCTCTGACATATCAAATCCGGACGATCCCTTGAATCAACACGCACAACAAGTACGAACCCTGGCTTCGGAACATCAAATAGGAATCGTGGATAGCTTGGCATTATTCAAGGCATATATGAACGAAGGCAACTCGCTTGAAGAACTCATGTCCCAGATAAACCACCCCAATCGCAAAGGACATGATTTGGTTGCCGATGCCTTGTTGGAGTGGTTTCCGAAACCATAAAAGGTTGCTTTCTGGTGGGGCTCTCTTTTTAGATGGGGCATGTCCATTATCCGATCCTTTGTCACGGCCGCGTGTACGATGATATGTATGGTTTTCCTGAGCATTCCGAAAACCACCGCCGACGAAAGTGCCAACGCTTCGCGCCCAAACTTTTTGATCTTGATCGCAGATGACCATGGCATGGGTGATCTGGGCTGCTATGGCAATCCCGCCGTTCGCACGCCCAACATCGACCGCCTGGCATCCGAAGGCATGCGCTTTGACCGCGCCTTCCTGACCATCTCCAGTTGCAGCCCCAGCCGATGCAGCATCCTGACAGGACGTTATCCGCACAACACCGGCGCCGAAGATCTGCACATGCCCTTACCCGCCGACCAACGCACGGTCGCCAGCTACCTGAAACCTGAAGGATACGAATGTGTCTCAGTGGGAAAATGGCATCTGGGGAGCAACGAGAAACAACACTGGAGCAAGGTCGTCGAATGCCAGGCAGAAGTCATGGCCGACCGTTGCCTGGAGGTCATTGAAGGACGCGATCAGTCCAAACCCTTTTTTTACTGGTTTGCCTCTATTGACCCCCATCGGGGATACCAGGAAGGTGCCATCGAAAAACCACATCATCCGGACAAAGTGATCGTGCCCCCTTACCTCCCCGACCACCCAAAAATCCGCAAGGAACTCGCGCTTTATTACGATGAAATTTCACGCTTTGATCAACACATCGGTCGTATCCGGACCGCGCTCGAAAAACAAGGCGCATGGGACAACACCTTTGTGGTTTACCTGAGCGACAACGGTATGCCCTTTCCCCGCGCCAAAACCACTCTGTACGACAGCGGCATTCGTACCCCATTCATCGCGCGATGGCCCAAGCAGATTCCTGCCACGTCCACCACCGACGCATTGATCAGCACAGTGGATTTGATACCCACCGTGCTCGATTTGGCGAATGTTTCTGCCAACACGTTGCAGGGAAAAAGTTTTGCACCAGTATTGGAAAATCCCAAAGCAGAACACCGTAACCTGATTTTTGCCGAAGCAAACTGGCACGACTTTGAACATTTCACCCGCACTGTTCGCAGTGATCGATTCAAACTCATCCGTCACTATTATTGGGACACACCTCTTTGGAATTCCGTAGACTCCATCAACAGCATCACCTGGCAAGGCATGCTGGAAGCGCGCGAGAAGAACTTGCTCACCCCGGCGCAGGCGTTCCTGTTCGAACCCGTCCGACCCTATGAAGAATTTTTCGTGATGGACGCCGATCCGGATGAACTGACCAACCAGATCGAAGTCAAAGCATGGCAATCAGAAATCAACAAACTCCGCATCGCACTGGACGAATGGCGCATCGAAACCCGGGATCACTTGCCAGAAAAAAGACGGTTGGACGGATGGACACGCGACGGCATCCCCCTCCCCCACAACCAACCTTGGTACGACCGCTACATCGAACAAGGCAGGAAAAATTCGTTTGAAAAGTTTTGAGAGAATCGGATTACCCTATAATCTCATTCAAACCATGAAGAACTTCATTCAATTCCTCGACCGAAATACGTCCAATCTTCTTCCCTATACGCTCAACTGAAAGAGTGTGTATTTGACTGATTTTCACCCAGGAACATTTTGGCATTTTAGCGGAAGTCAACTCCCTGGTTAAGGGAAACCCTGCGCGAGGCTCTTGACTGGTTATTGCCATTGCAATCACCGTGCCAGAACGTTCATTGAAAACATCATGACTTAATATTAGAACTGGCCGTCTACCTGCCTGTTCCCTTCCTATTACAGTATCCAGGTCGGCCCAGCGTATATCACCTCTCAATAGGTTGGCCATAATTCGGCATCCATTTTCATTCCTTCTTCAGCTAATCTTTTTTCTTCGACCGGGTCCAATTTAGAGCACTCAACAGCCAGACGGGATTTCTCCATACGCTGCAATTTTTCAATGACCGCAACCTGAATTGCTTTGCTGCGATTAGGAAACTTTTTGCCTTTGACCAATCGATCCAACTTGGTCAACAGCTCCTGCTCCAGCGTTATAGCTACCTTGGCACTACTCATTACGGTATGACGTTATATCATACCACCAACCAAGTCAACAGAACCGATATTGTCGGCCAGATTTAATCCTTGTTTCCAAATCGACCGGGAATTATACCATCCAGCAAAGGATTACCAAATGAATACCAGAACACAAACCAGGAAAAGAATCCTGCAAACCGCTTTCACGCTGATCGAACTGCTGGTCGTCATCGCGATCATTGCGATTTTGGCCGGCATGCTCTTGCCCGCTCTTTCACGCGCCAAAGAAAAAGGGAAGCAGACCAAGTGCCTGAGCAACATGCGCAACGTCGGTCTCTCATTGCAGATGTACTTGGTGGATTATAACAAATACCCCGGGCATTATTACGTGCCCCAAGGTGAGATCATCTACCCACCTCGCCTGCTTCCCGGTGTCTCCAGCAATCTACAGGTTTGGAACTGCCCAACCGAGAAGCCAAGGTATTATTACACCAACCGTGTGAATCAAGCGACTGGCGCAGAACTGGGACCTCTGAAACTAACGCCCAGCACCGGTTTTTGCTACGGCTATAACGATTGGGGAGGCATCAATGAGTTTGTGAAGCCTTATCAAGGATTGGGTGCAGATCTTCAGCCCAACGGAAAAGAACCCTGGAACCGTGAACCTGTGGAATCTCATGTGAAAGCTCCGGCTGATATGATCGTCATCGCCGACAGCCGTTCGGACGCTCGCTGGGACTCGGCCATCGATCCTGCCGACCGTGCCGCTGCCGGGGAAGAAGCTGCCGAATGGCCATCGAGCCGTCACAGCGGTGGTGCAAACTTTACCTTCGGAGATGGTCACGCCGAATACGGCGCTCAGGACAAGATGGTGTCCAAGGCTCCTGAGATTAGACGTCGCTGGAACGCCGACAACCAACCTCATTTGGATCTGTCTCCGAATTAAGCGGCAGAAAGCTATGAATACACCACACCTTTCTTACCTTAAAGAGGTATAGGTAAAGACAAGCGCGCTCTGGACTGCGGTGGCTCGACACCGCTTTGGATACGGTCCGCATCATCAAGACGGATTCAAATCATGCACAAAATGACTCGCACACCAAATCGGAAGTCAACAGGGAATGGAAACGTTGAGGCAAAAGAAAAACCAAACCGTTTCCCTTAGGTATCCATAGCGGTATCAAGCTACCGCAGTCCAAATCCTTAGACGCGATCCGTCACACCCTGGACCTGACGGAACCCCTCAACCGTATCATCAATCTCCCTGACCATCCTTCCAGTCCGTGACCATGCGTTCGAGCGTATCAATCCAAGCCGGATGCTCGTTCAGGCAGGATATCAACTGAAGTGACTCTCCGCCGGCAGACTCGAATGATTCCTTTCCACGAATTCCGATTTCCTCGATCGTTTCCAGACAATCGGACACAAAAGCAGGACACACCACGAGCAATCGCTTGACGCCTTCTTTGGCGAAGCGTTCGAGTTCGAAATCAGTATAAGGTTTCAACCAGGGATCACGTCCCAACCTGGACTGAAACGAGACCGCATATTGTTCCGGTTTCAAACCGAGCGTCCCCACCACCGCATCCGTGGTTTTGAAACATTGCGCACGATAACAAAAATCATGAGCCGGATGACATCCTTCACAACAATCCGGCTTTGACAAACAATGAGTGCCAGTCGGATCAGATTTGCGTAGATGCCGTTCAGGTATGCCGTGGTAACTGAACAACAATTTGTCGAACGGCTCCTCGAGATGAGGCTTAATGGATTCAACCAACGCATCCACGTAATCAGCATCCTCAAAATAAGGAGGCTGTGTCGTCAATCGCATGCCGTTGTGATTCTGGGCAACCAACTCCTTCACCCTCTCCACTGCCGTTTCAAAACTGCTCATGGCGTAGTGAGGAAACAAGGGTATCATGAAAAGATCCGTCACCCCCTGATCGTTTAATTTTGCCAGCGCAGACTCAATGGAAGGGCTCTGATAACGCATGGCCAACTCAACCGGTTCTTCCAATTTGTCCTGCAGCAACTCCTGCACTTTCTTGCTGGTCACCACCAAAGGCGAACCTTCCTTGGTCCAGACGCTTTCGTAAGCTTCGGCGGATTCCTTGGGCCTTTTGGGCAGGATCAACACATTGACCACGAACCACCTGATCGGCCAGGGTGC
>Ga0255768_10005406_pt1 | contig 12304 bp, 15 predicted proteins | sample 071ome_33_FD_179983 | JGI IMG/M metagenome (GOLD analysis project Ga0255768, IMG submission 179983) | Coastal salt marsh microbial communities from the Groves Creek Marsh, Skidaway Island, Georgia - 071412AT metaG (version 2) | ecosystem: Environmental > Aquatic > Marine > Intertidal zone >...
TTTGAAGAAGTAATTGGTAACGTTTAATTAAATCAGAGGTTTAAAGAACTATGGCAACCCGTCAACAAGTAAACAACATTCCACTCAGAAAAATCACTGATTTTAAGAGTAAATTATCTGGTGGTGGTGCAAGACCCAATCTTTTTGAAGTTGAATTAGGATTTCCATCTGCAGTAGGTATCGACAACGATACCCTGCAGAAATCTAGATTCCTGGTAAAAGCAGCAGCACTTCCTGCATCAACTGTCGCACCTATCGACGTTCCTTTTAGAGGAAGAGTTCTCAAGGTAGCAGGAGACAGAACTTTCGAAACCTGGACAATTACAGTTCTCAACGATGTTGATTTCTCAATTCGTTCAGCATTCGAAAAATGGATGAACACAATCAACAAAATGGATGATGCTACTGGACTTACAAATCCAGAGTCATATCAATCTGATGCTTTTGTATATCAGTTAGGTCGTGATGGTGGAATTCTTAGATCTTATAAGTTCTATGATATTTTCCCAACTAATATTTCAACAATTGACCTGAGCTATGAAACCACTGATACCATCGAAGAGTTCACTGTAGAACTTCAGATTCACTGGTGGGAAGCATCGAAGGGAACATCTCCATTTGCTGGTGGAGAAGACATCGCCTAAATAATGTAACAGCAGTACAGTTAAGATTGTAATGGCAAAACTTTTTGGTTTTTCTATTGAAGATAAAGAAAAAAAATCCGCTTCTATAGTGTCCCCTGTTCCTCAATCAAATGAGGACGGGGTTGATCATTATATTAGTAGCGGATTTTATGGTCAATATGTAGATATTGAAGGTGTATATAGAACTGAATATGATCTAATTAAAAGATATCGTGAAATGGCACTTCATCCAGAATGTGATGGAGCTATTGAAGATGTTGTCAACGAAGCAATCGTCAGTGATCTTTATGATTCTCCTATTGAGATTGAATTATCAAATCTGAATGCTAGTGATAAATTAAAGAAAGTAATAAGAGAAGAATTTAAGAAGATAAAAGAAATTTTAGATTTTGATAGAAAGTCTCATGAAATCTTCAGAAATTGGTATGTTGATGGAAGACTTTATTATTTAAAAGTAATTGATACTAAAAAACCAGAAGAAGGAATTAAGGAACTGAGATATATTGATCCTATGAAGATCAAGTATATCAGACAAGAAAAGAAAAAAGAAGGTGAGCAAAGATTAGTAAATCTTAGACTTCAGTCAGAACAAAAAGTTGCAAATCCAGAGATTGATGAGTATTTTCTTTATACTCCAACACCAAACTATCCTGCATCAGCAGGATCTCAACAAAAGAATGCAATTAAGATTGCCAAAGATTCTATCACATATGTAACCTCTGGTCTTGTAGATAGAAACAAAGGATCCGTCCTTTCTTATCTTCACAAAGCAATTAAAGCTCTCAATCAATTAAGAATGATTGAAGATTCTTTGGTTATCTACAGATTATCACGCGCACCAGAACGTAGAATTTTCTATATTGACGTTGGCAATCTTCCAAAGGTAAAGGCAGAACAATATCTTCGTGATGTTATGATGCGTTATCGTAACAAGTTGGTTTATGATGCCAATACTGGTGAAGTTCGTGATGATAAAAAATTTATGAGTATGTTGGAAGATTTTTGGCTTCCAAGAAGAGAGGGTGGTAGAGGAACTGAAATCTCCACTCTTCCTGGTGGTCAAAATCTTGGAGAACTTGCTGATATTGAGTATTTTCAAAAGAAACTCTATAGAGCACTTGGAGTTCCAGAATCAAGAATTGCTGCCGATGGTGGATTTAATCTTGGACGTTCATCCGAAATTTTGAGAGATGAGCTTAAGTTTTCCAAGTTTGTTGGGCGTTTGAGAAAAAGATTTTCCCAAATTTTTAATGATATGTTGAAAACACAATTGATTCTCAAAAACATTGTATCACCAGAAGATTGGGAAATGATTGCTGATCATATTCAATATGATTTTCTGTATGATAATCAGTTTGCAGAATTGAAAGAAACCGAAATGCTCAATGAGCGTCTTGGTATTCTTGCAACTATCGAACCTTATATTGGCAAATATTATTCTACCGAATGGGTTCGTAAGAAAGTTCTCCGTCAAACTGATACAGAAATTATCGAAATGGATGAGCAAATTGAGAAAGAGATTGAGGATGGAATTATTCCTGATCCAAGCACAATTGACCCAATCACTGGCGAACCATTACCACAAGAAGGTGAGATGGGAATGATGGGTGATGTGCCCATGGAACCAGAAATTGATGGATCTGTCACACAGGTCAAAGAACCGAAAGGTGGGGAAATATAAATAGACAATATAGATATTATAAAATTTTATGGAAGAAATTGTAAATTTGATCGGATCTGATGCCTCCGCTTCGGATATTAGTGACCAAATTAAAAATGCTCTATATTCTAAAGCAGCAGAAAAAATTGACACTATTCGTCCAACTGTAGGTGCATCACTTTTTGGTGACAATCAATCATCTCAGGAAGAAGAATAATGTCAAGAACTAGATTAATTGGTGATGAAATTCCGCTCGCAACTACTTCTGCAGGAGGAACTAGTGTTACTAATGCTACCGTCGTTAGATTATATAATGGATCTGGAGGAGCTGCTGTAGTAAGTATGGCAAGTACCGTTGGTGCTGCAGATACAGTTTCTTTCACAATGCCTGATGCACATGTTGAATTATTGGAAAAGACGGCAAGTTATGTCATTTGGGCAGATAGTACATCTGTAAGAGCAACAAAAGTAGGATTCACCGGATAAAAAAATGAAACTCATCACAGAAGAAATTTCAAACGTACAGATTATCACCGAAGGAAAAGGTGTTAATAAAAAACTGTACATTGAAGGAGTTTTTCTACAAGGAGATATCAAAAACCGCAACGGTAGAATGTATCCTATGGAAACTCTTTCCCGTGAGGTCGGAAGATACAATGAAACTTTCGTCAAGAAAGGACGTGCTTTGGGTGAACTTGGACATCCAGATGGACCAACCGTAAATCTTGATCGTGTTTCTCATAAAATTACTTCACTTGTTCAAGAAGGAAGTAATTTCAGAGGAAAAGCACAAATCCTCAATACCCCAATGGGTAAGATTGCATCTTCACTTCTTGATGAGGGTGTTTGTCTCGGAGTTTCTTCTCGCGGTGTTGGTTCATTAAGAGAAGATCGCAATGGCGCAAAAGTTGTTGGTGAAGATTTCATGTTAGCAACTGCTGCTGATATCGTTGCTGATCCTTCTGCACCTGATGCTTTTGTTCAAGGAATTATGGAAGGAAAAGAGTGGGTATGGGAAGGTGGAATTCTTCGTGAGCAACTAGCAGAAAACACCAAGAAGAGAATTAACACTCTTGTTGACCAAAGAAGACTCGAAGAGCATAAACTTGATCTATTCAAGACTTTCCTCCTAGATCTTTAATTTATAAATAAATATAGATTAATACAAAAATCTAATAAATCAAATGTCCGTTGGTAGCAATTTACAAGAAATGGAAAACGTAGTAACCAAAGGCGCTGCTGCATCTGAACCAATGAAGAAGTTGTCCACAGGAATTCCTGATGGTCAAACTGCTGGTTGGGAAGATCTCGGTGGGCCTACTCCAGAAAACTATAAAGCAGATGATAATTCTGCTAAACTCAAAGAACCTTCTATCGCAACAGTATCAGACGTTGTAAAAAGAGGCGCTAAAGCTGCTGAACCAATGCAGAAAATGGCAAATCCAGTTAAGGAAGAAGAGGAAATTGAGGGTGAAGTAGTTTCAGAAGATGAAGTTTCTGAAGAAGAACTTGTCGAAGAAGAAGAGACCACTGAAGAAGTAGTTTCTGAAGAGGAAGAGGTTGTTGCCGAGTATGATATTGATGAAGATATCAGTGCTCTGATTCAAGGAGAAGAACTTTCCGAAGAATTTGAAGAGAGAGCACGTACCATTTTTGAAACTGCTATTAAGACAAAGGTTTCTGAAATTCAAGAAGAATTAACATCACAATATGAGCAGGCACTTGAGGAAGAAGTTACTTCTATTAAGGAAGAACTGACCGATAGAGTCGATGCTTATCTTGAGTATGTTGCTGGTGAGTGGATTTCCGAAAATCAACTCGCTGTTGAGCAAGGACTCAAGACTGAAATGACTGAAGCATTCCTCCAAGGAATGAGAAGTCTTTTTGAAGAAAATTATGTATCAATCCCTGAAGAGAAATATGATGTACTCAATAGTATGGTAGAAAAACTTGATGAAATGGAAGATAAACTCAACGAGCAAATTAAGTCAAATATTGCTCTCAAACAAAGATTAGCTGAGTCGGTCGCAGATACGATCTTCTCTGAAGTATGTGAAGGTCTCGCACTTTCACAGAAAGAAAAACTCGCTTCTCTTGCAGAAAATGTTGAGTTTGATAGTGAAGACACCTATCGTGAGAAACTGGTAGCACTGAAGGAGTCATACTTCCCAGCAAACGCCGGTACTCAAAGAGACACGTCAGAGAACATTTCTGAGGGAACTGAAACTGAATATTCAGGTTCATCACCTTTAATGGAATCATATCTGAGCACTCTGACCAGAGTTTCGAAAAAGTGATTTTTATATCATAAGTCAAACTAAAACTTTTAAGAGGTAAAATTCAAATGCAAGGTTTCAATGCTGAACACCTGCAGGAGAAGTGGGCACCTATCCTCAACCATGAGGGACTCGGTGGCATCCAAGATGCTCACAAGAGAATGGTAACCGCAGTTCTCCTGGAGAACCAAGAAAAGGCACTCCGCGAAGAGCGTGAGTTCCTCTCCGAAGCACCATCCTACTCCAACACCACTTCTGCAACTTCAGGTGGTTTCGGTGGTAGCAGTGCTTCCCCAACCGCAGGTTTCGACCCTGTTCTGATCTCCCTGATCAGACGTTCAATGCCCAACCTGGTCGCTTATGACCTCGCTGGCGTTCAACCAATGAACGGTCCTACTGGACTGATCTTCGCAATGCGTTCACGCTACACCAGTCAGACTGGTGCTGAAGCGCTGTTCAACGAAGTAGATACCAGATTCTCTGGTGCTCGTGACGTTAACTTCGATCCCGTCACTGGTATCGGTACTACCGCCGCTCAAGATGGTGACAATCCTGCTGTTCTGAACGACAGCGGCACTTATAACAACGGTGGCGGAATGTCAACCGCTGACTCCGAGCGTCTTGGCGCTGATGGAAGCGGTGTAGACTTCAACGAAATGGCATTCTCGATCGAGAAAGTCACCGTCACCGCACAGTCAAGAGCTCTGAAAGCTGAGTACTCATTAGAACTCGCACAAGACCTCAAGGCAATCCACGGTCTGAATGCTGAAGCAGAATTGGCAAACATTCTCTCAACAGAGATTCTTGCCGAAATCAACCGTGAAGTCATCAGAACCATCTATCAGGCTGCTGAGCAAGGTGCTGCTGACAACGTTGCCAATGCTGGTACTTTCGACCTCGACGTTGACTCCAACGGTCGTTGGTCTGTTGAGAAGTTCAAGGGTCTGATTTTCCAAATCGAGCGCGATGCCAACGCTATCGCACAAAGAACTCGTAGAGGAAAGGGCAATGTAATCATGTGCTCTGCTGACGTTGCTTCGGCACTGACCATGGCAGGAGTACTTGACTACACCCCAGCACTCAACGCTAACCTGAACGTTGATGACACCGGTAACACCTTCGCTGGTGTTCTGCAAGGCAAGTATCGTGTATACATCGATCCTTATGCTGCAAACACTGGTTCTGCTGGTTCTGGTTCACAGTACTACGTTGTTGGTTATAAGGGTTCTTCACCTTATGACGCAGGTCTCTTCTACTGCCCATATGTACCTCTCCAGATGGTACGTGCAGTTGGTGAGAACACCTTCCAGCCTAAGATCGGCTTTAAGACCCGCTATGGTATTGTTGCTAACCCATTCGCTAACGATGGCGCACTTACCAACGGCACTCTTACTGGCAGACATGACGTTCTCGCTAACGCAAACCGCTACTACAGAAGAGTTCGCGTTCTCAACCTTATGTGATTCATTCCCACAAGGTTTATCAAGGGACCCCAAAAGGGTCCCTTTTTTTATCTAAATAAAAATAAAAAATGGCGTGCAGTTTTCCAAATCAGATAGAGAATAGAAATTTTCTGTCGCCCATTGGATTTAAATTTACATTATCAAAATACCCAAAGGTATCTTTCTTCTCCAATTCCACAAGAATACCAGAAATTACTTTAGGAACTGCTATTCAACCAACATATCTTAAGGATTTGGATGTTCCTGGAGATAAATTGACTTATGGTGATTTTTCAACCAGATTTTTGGTTGATGAGAATATGGAAAACTATATGGCAGTTCACAATTGGTTGACTGGTCTTGGATATCCAGAAACAACTCAAGAATTTAAAGATCTTACTACAAATGACGATGGGATAAGAGATTTAAAGGAACAGTTTAGTGATGGTAGTTTACATATTTTGAATAGTAACTTCAGAGATATTGCTATTGTAAAATTTAAAGACTTATTCCCAGTATCACTAACATCATTAGAATTTGAGGCAACTGATACAGATATCAATTACTTTACAGCAGAGGTATCTTTCAAGTATACTGTATACAATATACTAGCGGCTGACGGTAGAACACCATTATGAATCTAGATGAAATTCAAGATATGTGGAAAAGAGATTCTGTTATTGATCCTGATAACTTGCATGATGAATCCTTAAAAATTCCTCAACTTCATGCAAAATATTATACCATACACAACACAATTACTCTGTTGAAGGAAAGGGCAAAAGAAACTTACAATAGAGTAAAGTTAGAAAGATACAACTATTATACTGGAAAGGCGGATCCAGATGTTTACGCCGAAGAACCATTCCCATATAAGGTAAGAGATAAGGATGCCTTACAGAGGCATATGGATGCCGATGAGAAACTCAATAAGATTGATATCAAGATTCGGTATTATGATGTGATGTTGAGATTTCTTGAAGATATCATTAAGACAATTTCCAATAGAACTTATCAGATAAAAAATTCTATTGAGTGGCACAGATTCCAAGCAGGTTTTAACTAATGAACGACGATAATCTTTACGAACAAGATTTTAATCCAGATCTACCTTTTGTCTCAATGGACATGGGAATTGAAGATGTAAGACAAATTCACGAATCAATAAGTATTCACTTACAAAACTGGGTATCATGCCCAAATAAAAAAGAAAGATTAGAAAGTTTGAAAGACTTTTTAGAGAGATTGATGTTAGAATACACTTTTGAAACGATGGGATAAATATCCATAGGTGAAACTTATGGGTTATGTCTCATTTGATTATTTCTAAAAAGAACGAAGTATATCTTCAGGTAAAAGCAGAACCACATGTCTACTACGAGTTAGCAGACCAATTTACCTTCGAAGTGCCCGGTGCAAAATTCATGCCCCAATATCGTAACAAATATTGGGACGGAAAAATTCGTTTATTCAATACTCAAACTGGAGAGATATATGTTGGGTTGTTGGATAAACTTACAAAGTTCTGTGACGATCATGGATATACTTATGAGTTTGTAGATAATAAGTTTTATGGTCTTCCATTTGAGACAAATGATCTCATCTCAAAGGAAGGTGTGAAAGATTATATGAATGCTATTTGCAAGTATTCTCCCCGTGATTACCAAGTAGAGGGAGTATACGACGCCCTAAAACATAATAGAAAGTTGTTGATATCCCCAACTGCTTCTGGAAAGTCTCTGATGATATACTCTCTTGTGAGATATTACGTTGAGAAACAACAAAATATTCTGATAGTCGTTCCGACGACTTCCCTAGTAGAACAGATGTATAAAGATTTTGCAGACTATGGTTGGGATGTAGGTTCATATTGCCACAAGATTTATGCGGGACGTGAAAGAGAAACTGACTCACAGGTAATCATTACTACCTGGCAGTCCATCTACAAACTACCCCGCAAATATTTTTCAAGATTTGATGTGGTTGTTGGAGACGAAGCGCACCAGTTTAAGTCTAAATCTTTAATATCTATAATGTCAAAACTTTCAGATGCAAAATACAGATTTGGTTTTACAGGGACTCTTGATGGAACTCAAACTCATAAGTGGGTATTGGAGGGCTTATTCGGTCCCTCTTACAAAATCATCAGAACAGATGAATTGATGAAGAAGGGGCACGTTGCTAAACTGGATATCAATGTTCTTCTATTAAAACACCCTGCACATAAGTTTGAAAACTTTGAAGAAGAAGTCCAATACATTATCAATCATGAACGACGCAATAAATTTATACGTAACCTTGCTCTTGATCTTAAAGGCAATACGCTGATATTATTTTCCAGAGTTGAAGGGCACGGACAACCGCTTTACGATTTAATAAATAACAGCAAGGCAGATGAACGTCATGTTTTCTTTGTTCATGGTGGAGTGGCAACAGAAGATAGAGAAAAAGTAAGGGAGATTACTGAAAGAGAAAACAACGCAATTATTGTTGCTTCATACGGAACATTCTCTACTGGTATTAACATTAAGAATCTCCACAATGTTATTTTTGCTTCTCCTTCAAAATCCAGAATTAGAAATCTGCAAAGTATTGGAAGAGTCCTCCGAAAAGGCAATAATAAAACAAAGGCAACTTTATATGATATTGCTGACGACATTTCCTACAAGTCTAGGAGAAATTACACCCTTAATCATCTAATTGAAAGAATTAAAGTTTATAACGAAGAAAATTTTAATTACGATATTGTAAACATACCGCTTAAAAACTAATGGGAGATGAATTTTACGCAATTATAAAACTTACATCTGGAGAAGAAATATTATCTCTTGTCGCTATTGATGAGAACGATGGAGATCCACTGCTTTTATTGCAAAACCCAATTACGATGAAAGTTTATAATACTCATCATGGAATGCATATTAAAGTTAAGTCATGGATTGAAATGTCCTCTGATGATATTTTTATCATAAAACCAGATAGAATTATTACTATGACAGAAACTACTGACGATAAATTAATCGACATCTATACGAGTTATATTAATGATGAAGAAGATGATGATCCAGTAGGATTATATAATCCATCAGACTCTAAAGGATCTGGTCCTACAAGACCATCAAGAAAAATGGGATATATTTCTTCAGTGGAAGATGCAAGAAAAAAACTAGAAGATATATTTAATAATTCTATAGAAAGCTAAAGCTCATCCTTTAACCCTAACAAAGGTAGTCTACACATATTTTAGCAACTTGTCAAGTCTTATCATTTATGTTAAAATAAAAACAACTTATATTAGAAGAGTCCGATGTTATGTCTAAAAAGAAAACAGAACATTATGTAAATAACAAGGAATTATTGGAAGCAATGATCGTCTACCGTACAAAGGTAGAAAAATCTTATATGAAAACTTTCAATAAAGACCTTACCAAACAACCAAAACAAGAAAGAGGAAAGAGGTGGGAAGGCAAACCGCCTATTCCAAACTATCTTGGCGAATGTTTTCTTAAAATTGCAACACACCTTTCGTATAAGCCCAACTTTGTCAACTACATGTTCAGGGAGGATATGATTTCTGATGGAATCGAAAATTGCGTTCAGTACATTCATAATTTTGATCCTGAGAAATCCAAAAATCCTTTTGCTTACTTTACGCAAATCATTCATTATGCTTTTCTCCGTAGAATCCAAAAAGAGAAAAAGCAATTAGATATCAAGACCAAGATCATTGAGAAGACTGGATTTGATGAGGTAATGATGGTTGATGACAGCTTGCTTTCTGGGCACAGTTCGGAGTATAATAGCATCAAAGATCAGATCCAATACAAGAATCGATGAAGGTTGCTATCATCACGGATACTCACTATGGAGCACGTAAAGGTTCCAAGTATCTGCATGACTATTTTGAACTCTTTTACAATAATGTATTTTTTCCTGCTCTAGATGAGCACGGAGTAGAAGCAGTTATTCATATGGGAGATGCTTTTGATAGTCGGAAGTCGATTGACTATCAAAGTCTTCAGTGGGCAAAGAGAGTTGTGTTTGACCGACTCAAAGATTACAAAGTGCATATGATTGTGGGAAACCATGATACATATTTTAAAAACACTAATGAAGTTAATTCTCCAGGTTTGCTTCTATCTGACTATAATAACATTTCTGTATATAATCAACCTACTGAAGTAAATGTCGGTGGATTGGATATTTTATTTTTACCATGGATTAATCAGGAAAATGAAGAATTATCTTTCAAACTTATTGAAAAGACAACTTGCAAGTGTGCGATGGGGCACCTTGAATTCCAAGGATTTAGAGTTAATCGACAAATCATCATGGAGCATGGTTTGGAAAGCAAATTATTTGAGAAGTTCGATAAAGTCTTTTCAGGTCACTACCATACAAGATCAAATAATGGAAAAATTTTCTACCTAGGAAATCCATATGAGATGTACTGGACAGATGTAAATGATACTCGTGGTTTCCATATTTTTGATACGGAAACCCTCACTCTGACCCCAATCAACAATCCTTATAAATTATTTTATAACATCTATTATGAGGATACCAACTACAAACTCTTTAATGCTACGGAGTATGAAAACAAAATCGTCAAGGTAATCGTTCGTAAAAAGACAAACCCAAAAGATTTTGAAAGATTTATTGATAAACTTCATAGCGTCGGAATTCAAGATCTCAAAATTGTTGAGAACTTTGATGTACATGAAAGTGAAGAGTTTGATATTGATGAAGAAGAAAGCACAATTTCTATTCTAAATCGTTATATTGATGAATCAGAATTTGAGTTTGATAAAAATGTAATCAAAGGTATCTTCCAAGATTTGTATAGACAAGCTTGCGAAGTAGAGTAATGTTTCTCCTCACAGTCAAAGACCAGAAAGAAGATGGAGCCTATGCCGTTCAAGATCAGTATGGGCACAAGGTCTTATTTTTATTTGAAGATGAGGATGATGCAGAACGTTATGCTATGATGCTCGAAGATCAAGAAGAAACAGCAATGGATATTGTGGAAGTTGATGATGAGCTTGCAATAAAGACCTGCAAGCACTATAATTACAAATACGCAGTGATCACCCCAGACGACATCGTTATTCCTCCTAAGAATGATAACATTTCAAAAAATTAAATGGAAAAACTTTCTTTCCACTGGAAATGCTTGGACTGAAATTAATTTTCAAGAACATAATACAAATCTAATCATCGGCACAAATGGAGCAGGTAAATCCACAATGTTGGATGCTCTTACGTTTGTTCTTTTCAATAAACCTTTTCGTAAGATCAACAAACCACAGTTGGTGAATACCACCAATGAGAAAGAATGTATTGTTGAGATTGAGTTTACGATTAACAATCGAGAATATTTGGTTCGTCGTGGTATCAAACCAAATGTGTTTGATATTGAAGTGAATGGAACTCCTCTTCATAAAGAGGCAGATGATCGTTCTAATCAGCGTATTTTAGAAGAAAACATTCTAAAAGTAAACTATAAATCTTTTACACAGATTGTTATTCTAGGTAGTAGTACTTTTGTTCCTTTCATGCAACTGACTACTTCTAATCGCCGTGAGGTAATTGAAGATCTGTTGGATATTCGTATCTTTTCTGCAATGAATTCTCTCATCAAAGATAAGATCCGTGAGAAGAAAGATCAAATCAAATCTCTTGGACTTAAGAAAGATACTCTTAAAGATAAGATGAAGATGCAACAAGACTTCATTGATGAGTTGGAACTCCGTGGAAATGCCAATATAAATGCCAATAAGGAAAAGATTACCAAGTTGGATGATGAAGTTGGTGTTTATATGAAAGAGAATACCAAGACCGAAGAGGTAATACATAAGTTTACAAAGGAACAAGAAGAGGTTATTGGTGCTGGTGATAAGTTAGTTAAACTCAATAATCTCAGAGGTAAGATTTCTCAAAAAGTATCTGCGATTACGAAAGAACATAAGTTTTTTACTGAAAATACGGTATGCCCTACTTGTACTCAGAGTATTGAGGAAGAGTTTCGGTTAAATAGAATTACGGACACTCAAAATAAAGCAAAGGAACTAAAGGAAGGTTACGAAGAACTCGAAAACACCATCAAGTTCGAACAAGAAAGAGAGCGTCAATTCACCGCACTTTCCCAGGAGATTACAAGTTTAACGCATGGCATTTCTCAAAACAATACTCGGATTAGCCTCAACCAGAGACAAATCAGAGATCTTGAGCATGAAATTCAAACTATTACCGAGAACCTTGCAAACCGAAATTCTGAACATG
>Ga0255768_10005407_pt1 | contig 12304 bp, 8 predicted proteins | sample 071ome_33_FD_179983 | JGI IMG/M metagenome (GOLD analysis project Ga0255768, IMG submission 179983) | Coastal salt marsh microbial communities from the Groves Creek Marsh, Skidaway Island, Georgia - 071412AT metaG (version 2) | ecosystem: Environmental > Aquatic > Marine > Intertidal zone > Salt...
TGCCCGAACGAGACGGCAATTGAGTCCGAACTTCATAGCTCTTCCTCGAAGACAAAAGTTCGTCTCCCGACCAGGGAGCAGGATCCTTCAAATCGGATAAATGAAACCGCTTCAAACCTCCCCAGGATAGGGTCTCCATACGGCGGAAGTGCTTGGTTTTAAAACTTTCAGAAACTCGGTCGGCAAACACCGGCCCCTCCCGCAGGATAAGCAAAGCCAAGTCGAAGCAGGTCAGGTAATGTTGATGGGGTAGTCCGCGCCAGTGGATAATGTCGTCATAGCTGGAATGGCCGAGATCATTTAACTGAACAGAAGTATCAAGGTGAATGGAGCCAGCGATGTCCACTGACACTCCGGTGCCGGATTTCAATTCCAGCCGCTTTTTTTGGTTGGCAACGAGTTGCCTGAATCCATCCATTGCAAGAGGGCCACACCTAGCATCCACCAACCGATCAACGGTATCTTGCAAGACCTCAGGATCATCCAGAAAACTTAACCGAATCGACGATTCGGCACTTACCAGGCAATTTCCAACCAGGAAACACAAGAGTATGTATACCAAACCATCCAGAACACGAACACGCATCCGCAACCACATAAAATCAATTTAATTTCACCACTCCAGACTGTTGACGGAGGATCTTGGTTACCTGGTGATTTGCTGTTTTGAAACATTTTCGAAAGGTAGAAACAAGTTCCTCTATGAAAGAAACCGAGGGAGTGGGCCGCTTTCTTGGGAAAACAGCTACTTTGCGCCATAGGAGGCCACCCAAGGTAGATCGTGACGTCCCGTCGTGACCCTTCTGGCGTCCCATACCCCGTTCGCATCCGTTTCGGGAAGCCGAGAGGATTCCGATTTCCTGCAGCCACATCAAATCCACATGCGCCGGAACGGGGCTAGCCGATCAGCCTACTCAGCCACTTTCTTGGGAAAGCGGCTACTATGGGTAGCAAACTTTTGCTTTTGCATGCGCGTGAAATGCGGTATCAAGGACGCACTTCCCAACTCATGGAAACACTACGCCTAGGCACATTGGACATTACTCTGATCGTGGTATACCTCATCACGATTGGAGGGCTCGGGCTTTGGTTCAGCCGTGGCATCAAAACCGGTAAAGACTTTTTTCTGGCCGGCAAGTCTCTTCCCTGGTGGGCTGCCGGTTTGTCGCTGGTGGTTTCTGACATTGGCGCCAAGGACATGATTGGTCTGGCCGGGGATGGCTACCGGTTCGGGGTGGTCATGATGAACTTTGACTTTCTGGGCTGCATCCTGCCGGTGATCGTAGCCGCTTTTTTGTTCATGCCCTACCTATGGCTTGCCAACGTTTACACGGTCCCCGAATACCTGGGCAAACGTTACAACCAAACCGTGCGCACTTTCTTTGCGATCCTATGGGTGCTGTTCATGGTGGGCACCCTGGCCACGATCTTCGTCAGCGCCGCATCCATGTTTGCCGGCATTCTTGGTTGGAGTTTCTGGTTGTCTGTGGGCGTCACCGCTCTGTTGGTGGGATTGTATACAACAGTGGGTGGACTGAAGGCCGTCGTGGTGACCGATGCTCTTTCTTGCGTGATTCTGATCATCGGCGCCGCCATCATCTGTATCAGCGGTTTATCGGAAGTGGGTGGCATCGCTGCCCTGAAAGAACAAATTCAAAGTCACGACTGGACCCAACACCACCTGGAACTGCTCCCTCCCGCCGATCACCCGGAATACCCCTGGCCGGCGGTTTTGTTGGGGTTGGGATTTGTTTTGGGACCGGCCTATTGGATCGGCAACCAGGCCATTGTCCAAAGAACTCTGGGCACACGATCAGCCGCTGAAGCAAGAGCTTCCTACATTTTTTGCGCCGCCATCAAAATGGTTTTTCCCTTGCTGCTGGTGATTCCGGGATTGATTGGGATTGCACTTCTGAGCAAGGAGCTTGGAGCGCCGGGAGACGATTGGAATGGCAATCAGGTGCTCCCCATGCTGCTTGTCAAACTGCTGCCCCCGGGCGTTCTTGGCGTGGTCATCGGAGCATTCCTGGCAGGCGTGCTTTCCAATCTGGATTCCTACGTCAACTCCGCGAGCACCATGCTCGTGCACGACTTCTACAAAGCATGGATACGGCCCGACGCAAGCGACCGCCAATGCCTGGTTCTGGGACGATGGCTGATCCCCGTGCTTCTTTTGGCGGGGGTGGGCGTCAGTTATCCTGTGCAACAGGGATTTGGATCCGTCTTTGAAGCCTTTCAAACATTTTTATCCTTTATTCAAGGACCCCTGCTCGCTCTCCTTCTATTTGGCATGTTGACCCGCCGGGCAAATGCCACCGGCGGATTGATCGGAATGACCGGAGGAGTGATCAGCGCAGCGCTGATGACCTTTTCCGAATCCCTATTCGGGGTGGAAGGTGGCATCTCTTTTCTGTGGGTTGCCTGGTGGAGTTTTGTTGTCTCCATGGCGGGTGTAGGATTAGGCAGCCTGTTGAAACCTCCCTATTCGGAAGACCGCCTTCAAGGCCTTATTGTGGGGAGCGTCTCCCCATCATCGGGCACGGAAGGAGGTCAGGCATGAGCGCCACCTCGACCATTCTTTTAGGAACCATGACAGGCAAACTGGCGGTGGCGGCGGTTTTCGGATTGCTGATACTGCTTTTGATCCTTCTCCCTTCCTCTGTGCGTAAAATGTTGAAAGAGGAACAACTTCCATGGTGGCGTCGAACCCGTCTCTGGGCCATGGTGATTGCCGCCATTCAGATGATTGTTTATCTGACTTTCGGTTGATGCAGCAAGATTTGTCCTGCTTGTTGCAAGAAACGTTATGCCAACCTCACCTGGCGATTTTAATCTGAACACGGATCAATTGATGGCCGGTCACCAGCACATGTTGAAAACATGATCACCCATGCTAATATGAATCAACTCGCGAACGTTCAAACGGACGGATCAATGCATGCAGGCGTATTCGAGTTCATCAAGAAATCTCGCATTCAACCGAGAAACAAAACGCGTTAATCATCAGGAACCTCAACCTTTAGAAATCAAACCATGAAAACTTTTACAGCAAATGACATTAGGAATGTGGCCGTCGTGGGCCATGCCGGCTCCGGAAAAACCATGCTCTGCGAATCGATGCTGGTCTGTGGCGGCAAAATCAACCGCCTGGGCAGCATCGAAGCGGGCACCACCACATCGGATTTCCACGAAGACGAACAAGAGCACGGCATGTCTCTGCACGAAACGGTGCTGAATGTGGAATGGTTGGACAAAAAACTTAATATTCTGGACTGCCCTGGATACCTTGATTTCATTGGAGAGACCCTGAGCGCCTATCGGGTCAGTGATTTCGCATTAATCACCATCAATGCCGCCCACGGCATCGAAGTCGGAACCGATCTGGTCTGGGATTTCGCCAATCAACTCAAGATCCCGAAAATGTTTGTCATCAACGATCTGGACAAGGAACACGCGAAATTCGATGAGGTCCTGGCTGATTTGCGTGATCATTTCACTCCAAAGCTGTTTCCCCTGACACTCCCGATTAATCCGGGGCCGGGATTCAACAAGCTGCTGGATGTGATGCGAAGTGAAGTGGTGACCTATGCAGATGACGACAGCGGCAAATACGAAGAAACTCCCGCTGAAGGAGAATTGAAAGACAAGGTCAAGGCTTTGCATGCGGAATTGATCGAACTCGTGGCGGGAGCAGACGACCAACTCATGGAAAAATTCTTCGAGCAGGAAGGTTTGTCCGAGGAAGAATTACGTGCCGGACTACACAAAGCCCTGCTGGCTGAAGCATTCATCCCTGTCTTCTGCGTCTCCGCAAAACACGATGTCGGTGTCGCCCGACTCATGGATTTCATCGCCAAATACGGCTTCTCCCCTGCTGACCACCCGGGAACAGCAGCCAAGAACGGTGACGGAGACGAAGTGGAAATCAAATCCGACAACGAAAACCCCGTGGCATTCGTCTTCAAGACCGCTGACGAGTCCCATGCCGGACAGTATTCCTTCTTCAGGGTTTACTCAGGTGAAATAAAAGCCGGATCCGATATATACAACGCAACAAAGGGTTGTCATGAAAAATTAGGGCAACTGTATGTCATGAACGGCAAACAACGGGAATCCGTTGACAAGCTATGTGCAGGCGACATTGGTGCAACCATCAAATTAAAGGACACGCATACCGGCAACACGCTCTGCGATTCCAAATCCGTCGTCCATCTCCCCCCCATCAACTATCCTTCTCCCAACACGGTCGTTGCTGTCACCATCGAAAACAAAGGGGACGAAGAACGATTGGCAAATGGTTTGGTGACCTTGAAGGAAGAGGATCCTTCTTTGGAATACCTGGTGCATCCCGAAACACATCAGACACTCCTCAGCGGCCAGGGTGAACTCCACATCCGCATCATCAAGGAAACGCTCGAAAAACGTTTCCGGGTGAAAGTCGAAATGGAAGCGCCCAAAATCCCCTTCCGTGAGACCATTCGTTCCAAAGCGGACACAACCTATCGCCACAAGAAACAATCGGGCGGCTCTGGTCAATTTGCCGAAGTCTGGCTGCGGATCGGACCGAACGAACGTGGTGGGGGCATTAACTTCAAGCACAGTCTGACCGGACAAAACGTCGATCGGGGCTTCGTGCCATCCGTCGACAAAGGAGTGAACGCCGCGTGCAACGAAGGCATTTTGGCCGGCTGCAGGATTGTGGATGTCAAAGTGGATTTCTATGACGGTAAAATGCATTCCGTCGATTCCAGCGACATCGCGTTTCAAATCGCCGGCAAACACGCCTTCCAGGAAGCCTTCAAAAAAGCACAGCCTTAATCAAGGTCCCTGAAGCACTGACGGGAGATGTCATGAGCGACATGTCCGGTCGTCGGGGTGTGATTGAAGGTTTGGACACCGAAGGACACTTCCAGGTCATTCGAGCCAAAGCACCACAAACCGAACTCTACAACTACACCTCCACACTGCGGGCACTGACCGGGGGCCGTGGCATGTTCAGTCAGGCGTTCAGCCATTACCAGGAACTGCCCTCGCACCTCCAGCAGAAGGTCATGAATCAGTCGGAAGATTGAGTCCAATATTTGAAGCATCCATCCCAACGCCCCACCGTCAAGGTCGGGGCGTTTTTTCTTTAGCTGCATGGAATTTTCGGGCATTCTCCGCAAACTGTTTCGTTGCACATGACTTTAAAAGATTCCACAGTTTTGATTACAGGAGGAACCGGCTCTTTTGGCAGCCGGGTCGCACGGCATTTGATGGATAAATCTCCCGCTCAAATCCGCATCTTCAGTCGAGACGAGAAAAAGCAGTGGGAAATGCAACGATCCTTTCCGGATTTTCGCTACATGCTGGGTGATGTCAGGGACCCGATTCGATTGACATCCGCCATGGAAGGTGTTGATTTCGTTTTCCATGCGGCTGCGTTAAAACAAGTGGGATCCTGCGAACAATATCCCTTCGAAGCCGTTCAGACCAACATCATCGGCTCCAACCAGGCCTGTGCAGCCGCCAAGGCAGCAGGTGTGAAAACGTTTGTCGCCCTCAGCACGGACAAATCGGTTAAACCCGTCAATGCGATGGGTGTCAGCAAAGCCATGATGGAAAAAATTGTCTGCAGCCAAAACCAATTCGGGGGTGACACAACCTTTTGCTGCGTGCGATATGGAAATGTCATGGGCAGCCGGGGATCGGTCATCCCCTTGTTTCAGGATCAGTTGGAACGGGATCTCCCACTGACCGTCACCGTCCCGGAAATGACACGGTTCCTGATGACATTGGACCAATCTGTCGACCTGGTTTTCCACGCCATGACCCAGGCAAAGGGCGGTGAAATTTTTGTTCGCAAAGCCCCGGCATCCACTGTCAAGGATCTGGCCGAGACCATGCGGGCTCGAGCAGGCAAACCCGGGCATCCCATCGAGATCACCGGCATCCGGCCCGGTGAAAAGTTGCATGAAATTCTGGTCAATGAATATGAAATGCAGCGCATCGTGGAGGAACCGGACTACTACACCATTCACCCCGACTACCGCATCCCGTCCGAACTGACACCCAAGCAGCTTGGCGAAGAATTCACCAGTCAGAACACGCGCCAGTTGGAAGCGGGTGACGCCATTAACGCCATGTTGGATGCCATGGGATCCCAGGAACTGTTTCACTGATCCCATGTTGGAAGCCGCCCCTTACACCATTATCGACCGTTGCAGGGCATGTCATGCGCCCTCCTCCATGCTGATTCCCGGTTTGGAAATGGATCCCATGCCCCTGGCCGGGCAATTCTGCACGAATCAGGAGGAGGCACACGCTGCGATTGCCATGCCGTTGAGCTGGATCATTTGCGAACGATGCGGTCTCGTTCAAGTTCTGGAAGACGTAAACGACCGGGCTTTGTTCAAACACTACAATTACGCCTCCTCAACAGTCGGGGGTTTGGTGAGGCATTTTGAATATTTTGCAGCCTTGCTGACGGAGGTCTATGAAGACGCTACCCCGTCATTTCTGGAAATCGGCTGTAACGACGGCGTCCTGCTCAACAAGCTCCCGGATTCATGGAAAAAGTGCGGAGTGGACCCAAGCGATGTCGCCAGAAAAACACACGAGAATACTCCCGACCAACCCTACGATCTTGTCAATAAACCCTTCACGTCCACTCTCGTTGAACGCGAACAGTGGGTCGGCAAGTGGGATGTGATCAGCGGCTCCAACTGCCTGGCTCATATTTCCGACCTGCGGGATGTCTTTGAGGGGGTTGCGCTGGCTCTTCGTCCAAACGGGGAGTTCTGGGTGGAAGTCCACGATCTGGATGCACTCTTGAATGGTTCTCAATGGGACACCATCTATCACGAACACAAAGCCGAGTGGAGTCTCGATGCATTGACAACTTGTTTGGGAGCCCTGGGGTTTGAACGAATTTCCATTGATCGCACCCCCATGCACGGAGGAGCCTTACGCTGTCGATTCAAACGAACGGGTGAGAAGCATTACCCAAAGGGCACATCCGAAACCTACCTTCCAAAACTCGAACGCCTTTCATTGGCTTACCACCAACGCAACGATCACCCCACAGTGCAAACACTGCTGGCAGCGCTGGAAAATGGACAAAGCATTTCAGCATACGGCGCAGCGGGACGAGCCAATGTTTACCTGAACCAAATGTTGGACCTGCCATTCACCTGGATCGTCGACGAATCTCCCTTGCGCATTGGCAAATTCATCCCATGCGTCGGCACGCCCATTGTTGATCTTTCCCATCTCAATGAGGAGGCGCCCAAGCATTGCCTGATTACAGCGTGGAATTACAAGGATGACATCATCCGGAAAAACCCCGACTACCCCGGAGAATGGCACACTGCCTTTCCGATTCAGGAGGCACCATGAAGCGCGTCATCGTCCTGGGCTCACGAGGCATGCTGGGGCACATGGTCTGCCGGTTTCTTTCGAAGCATGATTTGGGTGTCATCGCCTTTGATGAACGTTGGACACCGCAAAACCACACCGGACTTTCGGAGAAACTCGCTCAGATGAAACCTGACGCCTGCATCAACGCGATCGGCGTCCGGGAAGAAACCAACACTAGCCATGACATGCTCCGGTGGGTCAATGGCACTTTACCCGGATTGATCTCCAAAGGATTACCACCCGAGTGCCACTTGATACATGCCAGTTCGGACGCGGTTTTTGCATCCACCAGTGAATCATGTCGGTGGAATGCGCCTTACAATCCCGACACAGAATACGGTCGTTCCAAACATCTTGGGGAACTCGACCTCACTCGCCCGCATGACTGGATCATCCGCACCTCCATCATTGGCCCCGAACCATCCTCTCAAAAATCATTGATGAGCTGGTACCTGCGCCAGAGTCAACCAGTTAAAGGCTACACCAACCAACTCTGGAATGGCATCACCACGCTTGAATGGGCTCGGCAAAGCTTAAATATCATTACTGGGAACATCGCCTGTAACGAACACATCCTGCAACCTGGTTTCCTTCCCCCGGTGAGCAAATACGACCTGCTCAAACTAATTGGCCGGACATTGAAGCACTCTGTCGCAGTTCACCCTGCGACATCGGATTATCCCGTTCAACGCTTTCTGACTCCCAATATCGAATGCCCTTCGCTGGAAGAACAACTCATCCAATTAGCAGCATTCGACTGAACTTTGACAAATATTGCCCTTTTATCTGGCGAAACCAAAACTCCCCAGAAATTGACTTTAAACCATCTCCCTATGCGGGTAGGGTAACCTTCATTCGATTCCAATAGAATTTCTTTGAATGAGAAGGTTGCCACCCATGATGCGGAATACCAGAATCTACGCCGGCAGGATCAGCACGATCTTCATGGCGATCGCGGCGCTTGCCGCGCTCCCCCAAAGCTCCGAAGCCCAGTCTACTATTGATTTCAATCGCGATATCAAACCCATTCTCTCCGACCGTTGTTTCGCCTGTCACGGCCCGGATGAGAAAGGACGCGAGGCGGACCTGAGATTCGACATCAAGACCGATCTGAGTCATGATTCGGATGCAGGGATCCCCATTTTGAAACCGGGGAATCCGGATGAGAGTGAATTGTTTCAGCGCATCATCACGGAGGATCCGGATGACATCATGCCTCCGCCCGAAACCTTGCTCACGATTTCCAACGCCGAAAAACAATTGATCAAACGCTGGATTGAAGACGGTGCCGTCTGGTCGGGGCACTGGTCCTTTCAGAGCGTGGAAAAAACAACGATTCCTGAGGTAACACGTGCAGCAGTCCTTCGGAATCCCATCGATCGTTTTGTCGAAAACAGATTGGATCAAGAAGACCTGCCTTCCTCTGAGGAAGCTCCCGCTGAGCGACTGCTGCGACGTGTTTGCATGGATCTGACCGGGCTGCCTCCCACCGAAGAAATGCGAAACCGATTCTTGCAGGACAAATCACCCGGCGCATACGAACGGCTGGTGGACAGATTACTAGCATCGGAACATTATGGGGAACGCATGGCGATGGATTGGCTGGATGTGGCCCGCTTTGCCGACACCTACGGTTATCAGGCGGATCGTTTCAATCACCTGTGGCCTTGGCGGGATTGGGTGATTCAGGCCTTCAACCAAAACCTCCCTTACGATGATTTCATTATTCAGCAAATGGCGGGAGATCTCATGGAACGACGCACACAGGACACCGTGTTGGCCACCGCGTTTCATCGAAACCATCGCCAGACAAATGAAGGGGGCAGCACCAACGAAGAATTCAGGGTGGAATACAATGCCGACCGATTGAAAACCACCGCGCTGGCGTTTCTCGGTTTAACGATTGAATGTGCCCGGTGCCACGATCACAAATACGACCCGATTTCCCAACGCGATTATTATCGGCTGTTTGCCTTTTTCAACAACACCGACGAATCGGGACTCTACTCGCATTTTACCGACGCCATCCCTTCCCCCACCCACTTTCTTTACAAGGAAGGAGAACAATCAAAACATCAGGCAGCAAAGTCCAGGATCAAGACATTGGAAGCCAAAGAAGACTCCATCAGAGAAGCCGCCAAACCGGCTTTTGAAGCCTGGTGGAAGGACAACAAAGATGCCAGTGCCTCCGCTGACCAGCACCAGGTGGGATACTTCAGTTTTGAATCAAGAGAAGAAAAAGGCTACCCCAACCTGGTCAAGGAAGATCACTTCGCAAAGATCAATGACAACCCAAGTCAGGTTGCTGGCAACAAAGGGCAAGCGCTTCTATTTGACGGGGAAAATTCAGTGAATATCGACCAGATTGCAAACTTCAATCGAAACCAACCGTTCTCCATGTCGGCTTGGATGGAGATCCCTGAAGTATTGGATAAACTGATTGTGCTCCATCATTCACGTGCTGGTTCGGACGCCGGCAGTCGGGGATATGAATTATTGCTGGAAGACGGACACGCGGCTTTTGCCTTGATCCATTTCTGGCCCGGGAACGCCATCAAGGTCCGCACAAAATCCAAGCTCCCCCTTCACCAATGGTTGCATCTGGGTTGGACTTATGATGGATCCAGCAAAGCCGAAGGGATACGTCTCTACGTAAACGGAAAACCGGAACCGGTGGAAATCGTCCGCGACACACTTTTCAGGGACATTACTTATGGAGGCGGAGTGCCGCTGCAATTGGCGGCTCGATTCAGGGGTAGAGGATTCAAGGACGGCAAGCTGGATGAACTCCGCATTTTCAACAAGGAACTGACGGCCCTTGAAATGCATTCAGTCTTCCAGGAAACCCCCGTTCAAAAACCCGAAAGTGATGTGGCTGATACAGACACCTGGTTTGACTACTGGCTGAACCGTCACCACGAACCTTACCAAACCTGGACTTCAACCCTGCAGGAAGCACGACAAGAAGAAAGTCGCATTGTCGAAAGCCTCCGTGAAATCATGGCCATGGGTGAGATCAAGGGTGGAAGAAAAACCTACATCCTTCGAAGAGGACAATATGATCTTCCTTCCGAAGAAGTCACAGCCGGAACACCCGATCGTATTTTGCCATTCGATCCTTCCTGGCCGACCAACAGGCTTGGCCTTGCACGATGGCTGGTCGACCGCAAGCACCCGTTGACTTCGCGTGTCGTGGTGAATCGGTTCTGGCAAATGTGTTTTGGCAAGGGAATCGTCGAAACATCCGAAGACTTTGGAAGTCAGGGAGCGCAACCGACCCATCGTGAACTCCTCGATTGGCTGTCCGGCTGGTATATGGACAACGGTTGGGACACCAAAGCTCTGTTGAAATTGATCGTCACCTCCCACACCTACCGTAAAGATTCCGCTCCCACGGAGGAAATGATCCAAAAAGATCCGGAAAACAAACTCCTGGCGCGCGGCCCCAAACAACGGCTGATGGCGGAAATGTTAAGGGATCAGGCCCTCAGCGCAGCCGGCATCTTATCCCCCAAACTCGGCGGCCCCAGCGTGAAACCTTACCAACCCGCCGGTGTCTGGAAAGAAGTATCGGGAGCCACTTACACGCCTGATAAAGGGGAAGGACTGCATCGCAGAAGTCTTTATACCTATTGGAAACGCACGGCTCCCCCACCCGCCATGTTGACCTTTGACGCCACGTCCCGCGAGGATTGCATCGCCCGACGCGTGCCGACCAACACACCCTTACAGGCCTTGGTCCTGCTGAACGATCCCCAGTTCATCGAAGCCGCCCGCATGCTTGCCCAGCGCATGGCCCTGGAAGGTGGCGAGTCCTTGACCAACCAGATTCAATACGGATTCCGTCAAGTCGTCACCCGCACCCCACATGCGCCTGAACTGGAATTGCTGAAGACCATTTACACAGAACGTTTCGAATCACTTGCTGACGTCGATTTGTCCAAAGAGGAAACATCGATTGAGCAGATAGGTGAATTGAAATGGGAAAAAAATATGGACCACCGAAACCTGAGCGCACTCACCGCGGTATCATTGGCCATATTAAATTTCGACGAAGCCATCGTGAGAAGATAAGAAACCTTTCACCCCCTCAAAATATCCATGAAATCCTTGAAGGAATCACATTGCCAATCTTTCGATCACCACCCGTCACGACGCGAGTTCCTGGCTCGTTCGGGAATGGGACTGGGGGCACTGGCATTCAATCAACTCATTTCGGCCGAATCTCCACGCTCCTCATTAAGAGGCATCCTGCCCCACCCTCACCATGCCCCGAAGGCCAAACGGGTGATTTACCTCTTCATGAGCGGTGGTCCATCGCAACTGGATTTGTTCGACTACAAACCGATGTTGAACAAAATGAATGGCGAAGACCTGCCGGATTCGGTACGCATGGGGCAACGCCTGACCGGCATGTCGGCCAACCAGGCAAAACTTCCCATGGCCGGATCCATTTTCAAATTCGATCGCCACGGCAAATCCGGTGCTCAGATCAGTGAGTTGCTCCCCCACACTTCAAAGATTGCCGACGATTTGTGCATCATCCGATCCCTGCACACCGACGCCATCAACCACGACCCCGCCATCACCTTTTTCCAAACCGGTTCCCAGCTCGCAGGACGTCCGTCGATGGGATCGTGGCTCAGCTATGGGCTCGGGTCCGAAAACGACAACCTCCCCGCCTTTTGCGTATTGATCACTCGCAACAAGGGGGGCCAACCCTTGTATTCAAGACTTTGGGGCAATGGCTTTCTTCCTTCCATTCATCAGGGTGTCAATTTTCGTGCCGGGAAAGATCCCGTGCTGTATCTGGAAAATCCCACCGGGGTGACTCAGCAACAGCGTCGTCAGATGCTGGATCGCCTGCGAACCTTGAACGAAATCCAGATGGAAAAGGAGAAAGATC